>Ga0209611_10002704_pt1 | contig 31108 bp, 26 predicted proteins | sample S1TSphgellanicum_3_FD_187693 | JGI IMG/M metagenome (GOLD analysis project Ga0209611, IMG submission 187693) | Host-associated microbial communities from peat moss isolated from Minnesota, USA - S1T2_Fc - Sphagnum magellanicum MG (SPAdes) (version 2) | ecosystem: Host-associated > Plants > Peat... | reverse complement strand
TTTCATTAGACTACAATCTTTCTTGTGAAGAACTTTCAATCACCACTGAGGTTGAATCTGGAAGAACATCTCTGGCATGGGGGCCTTGAGACCTTTCTAGAGATGTCCTACCACCATCTACCACAGTATCTATTGCAAGATCATCAAATGAGCTCACACTCACCCGAGTCTCTCCCTCTGTGGAAGAATCTCCTGGAACAGCAGAGTTACTCTCAGGCATGTTACCAGAAACCTCCCTTTCCAGCTCCTCGGCCTGTGGTGATCTTGAAAGCTCTTGTCGCTGCGGCAGAGCTGGCAAGAAGGCACTTGGGTGAAAATTGTCAAATTGTGACAATTGCAGCAGATCCTGTAGACGTCGGAGGTTGCTTTGACCAACTGCTGGTTGGGCTCGTATCATGCGGTTGGTGCTTGGCACAATCACAATCATGGCCCTATCATCATTTGCTTCACTAGTAGACCTTTGTCGCCTCAAGTTAGGGGTGGCTTGCCCTGGCAATGTAGCTTCTGAAAAATCTAAATCTGGAAACACTGAGCAGCGGCAGTGAGGACACTGTACATTGAGTCGTAGCCACTCATCAATACATGCTGAATGGAAGTTGTGAGCACATGGGAGACCTCGCACCTGTCATGTGCAAACACAGTTAGGTGTTCTTTTGGTCTTCTGAGACTTCTCTCTATCTTTCGACAAAGTTGCAACAAATCATCACCACAAGGCTACTGCAAAGTCCTGGTTGCGTGCTTTCCCCCCCCAAGTAACTCTCTGATTCCTCTTTTTTATTATTTTATCAGCTCCACTCCAGCAAGTCTTACATGTCCCCATGTATTGGCATCATTCTATTTTCAATCAAGTGAATTGAGGCACGAACCTCTGTGTCTACTTCAAACTCATCCAAACAGATTGGGCATGCACTGAACTGATTCACGACACTCTTGAGACGAAATTTTGGTAGTTGTTGTATGGCCCTCTCCACCCTCTCCCTCTGCAGTAAAAATATTTGAAAAGTAAGGAGAGATGAAAGGAACAAACACAGAGCCAGTGAACCCTCCCTGTTATACACAAGTATGCATGACAAGACCTGCATCCTCCTTGTATGAGAAAACATTCCAGTAAACGATAGTATTGGAACCTCAAAGGCAAAAGTGAGCATCACTTGATTGATGAGTTGAATTCACCTGGCTTGGTGTAAAGTGCAGGCCAGGGTGATATGATGTAATGTCACGGCCATTATGATGTCCAGGCATCTCTTGAATGGTTGTAGTTGAACGGGAAGCCCAATCTGGTGCCCGAATCAGCTCCAGTAGAACCTGTGAGATAGTGCCCCAAATACAAATAAAAAAACTTCCCCCTAAAGTTCTCAACAATTGATTGTCTTGCAATATGACCTAGGAAAGGATGAGTGCAAGAAATACATCAAGCAGGAGGAGCAGACACAGTTATCATATGTGAGAAGCATTTTCAAAGAGGACAGAAGAGGCACCTGAAACTCAGAAAGAGACACTGGAGCTGGCCTGCTTGCAATCCGCTGTAGATACGATTGCCGCCGCAAAAGCCACTGCAAAACATGTGCCATTTTTACCAACATTGTTGTAGCATTGGAAAGTGTTTTTCAGAATGAGAAGAGCAAAACATAACTGCTGAGTCAGACCTGACAAATACTTTGCAGACTTATCTGTCAAGCAGGGGAAGAAATTTAAGCTATGTCATGAAGTCCACCAAATGTGATGCAACCATGCATTTCCATAAAGACAATAAACTAGGATCTACATTAGATCTTCCCCAATAATAGTCACAAAATCTTCCAACAATTTTTCTAAATCTTTCACTTGGGAAGCCCTTGCTTCTCTTGTAACATCTTTTAAACATCCCATCTTGTACAAAACAAAGTTGCAACCACCACCCTCTAGCCTTCTCATCCCTCCCCCCACCTATGCATGTAAAAAGTGATTGTCCACTCTCCATGTGGATAGTGGACAATCATTCTCCATGTTGTGCAATAATTTTTCCCTTTCCCTCCCCCAAAAAACAATCTTACCCTCCCCCTCCCCCCCACAAAGAAAAAAAAAGGAAGCCCCATTAGTAGCCCACCCATTGGGCTAGATGAAATTTTTATTCATAAAATTGTCCCTCCCCATTTGCAACCTTAGCTAATACCCCCCATATCAACTTGGGTACCTACTTATTGTCATTTGTGTTTTGTAGTTGATCCACTGATTATAGCAAGTTGCTTTCTATTAAAAGGGACAAAAATAAATAAATTACTAAAATACAAGTTTTTTTTACTTTAATCAAAGTTGGTCTCTTGTTGCTTTAACAAAAAGTCTAAAATGACACCAAAATGATTAAAAAAAAAAAATTACTTTTATAAGTTGTCATGTTTGTTGACCCAAAGCCCAAACCACAAGCAAGTTTAGAAGTATATGCAACATGGCAAGAGAAATTTGAAGATGTTAAGATGGGTAAGCCTTTCATCTTTTGCATGATCTTGGTTGTTCATGTGATTTGGAAGTTTGAAATTTATTTAATATCCTCATTCATATGTAGAATATATTTAGCAACATTCATGAAACCCTAAATTTGTCTTCTTCAAACTAAGGTTATGAAAGTGATGCACAAATATGCACATGAAGCTAACCTTTATTGCTTGTGATAAGTGGAAAATGGCATACTTAGGTCTATCCAAATGGGTCAATAGACCCATATGGATTATTGCAATACATGGGTCAATCTTTAAGGTATATCATGGTGTATGTTGCGACAAGGATGTTCCTAGCAAAGTTTCTCTAAAATGATTTTTCTTGCATGTGATGAATGTTCTAACATTTTCCCTTTGTTTTATTGTTTCATGCTTTTTAGAGAGTCTACCTTCATAAGAATAAAATATCCAAGTGAATGTGTTCAACCAATTTCAAAACATCGATTTTCCATTATTTTTGCATATAAATTGTTGAAATTGGATGAAAGAGACAATTTAACGCTCATTCATCCAACTATTGAATTTGTGTTATTATGAACATGTTATTGTAAATAACAAGAATGCATGATTGCTTTGTGTGTGTAAATGAACTAAGCACATTGAGGTGAATTTCTTTTTAAAGGTCAAATTGGTTCTCTTCAAAGATGAAAGTTTGGGAAGAGAATGTGAAAAAAACCAATCATCTATTGAGGAAGCTACATTTCGTGCATTTCAATGACATTGTTCATGATAACGATGACAATGGTGTGGAAGGTATGTAAGGGATGTCCAAATGGTTGGTCAAGGAACTAGCATGAAATTGATATTTTATGAACAAAATTTGGCGGTCCATTTAATCTTGCTTTTCTAGTAAGTGGAGGTAGTTGATTTACACAATCGATTTGTGAATTGATTCACATGAATGACATTCAATGAAGTCCAATCTTTTCTTGTTCATTTTGTAAATAAGAATAATCAATGACTTAGATTACAAGGGTTGAACACCAATTGTAAATGTTCAACTCATTGTAAATGACCCCTTTCATATTGTTATTTAATTATAAGTCATTTTTACCCATGTGTTTAATTCATGATTGTAACTTTCAGATGTTACAATGAATGATTCTTATGTGAAATGCAAAATGAAACTTCTATGTGGAATGTATGAATGCAAGATTCGCAACTTAACATCATCCCCATTTAACCAATGATACCACATTACATTGCCAATTTAACAAATTGTAGAATAAATTTATATGGATTATTTTTGACTATTTTTTCAAGTCCAAGTTAGCCATTCATGTTTTCACCCCATGAATTTTTATTTCCAATTTTGAGGTTTCAATAGTTTGACCATTTTTTCCAAAAAAATTGTATTTTTTTTCAAATTTACATTCAATGTTTTTTTAATCCAATTTTTGTGTGGCCATAGTGCAAAAATTTGCCAAAAGAAAAAACATTGCTCATGATTCATGTAATCCAACCTTTTTTTAATTTATAATTAAATAATTTAATTTTTATTTTAAATATTTTTTCTTGTAATATTGTCACCTTAATTCTAATTATGCAAGTCTTAAATGTCATCAAAACCCCATGGCCAAGGAAAAAACCTTTGGATTAATCCAAGTTTGTAGGGTGTTAATTTTAAAATGTTATATTTAAATAGCATGTTTACTAGAATTTTTAAAAAAGAAATAGTTCTATAATGGTGAGGATAGTATCATTTTTAATTTTAAAAATATGAAAAATGAAAATTAATATTGAATATTTTTTATAAATAAAAATCATTTATAATTAAAGGTATAGTTAAATTAATCTTTAAATTTTATTTTTATGATCTAATTAAAGAACTTATGACCATTTTAATTGTGATTTATGATCACTTTTAATGTGAGAAAGAGATAAAAATAATGGTAAAAAAGGTGGAGGGTTATTAATTTAATATATTTTTATATAATATATTTAAAAAGTTATGGAATGTACTCCATTGATTAAGTTAATATTTTAATTTCAATTTGATGATGACTTACCTTCTATTTGAAATGGACGTTTTGAGAAAGAAATAAAGATAATGACAAAGGAGGTGGAGGTTTTGAAAGAGTATTTGAAAAATAATTGTAAATGTAAATATCAAATTAATATCTCTTTTGATATCCATGTAAGTTAGTAAAGGAAGGTAATGTGGTAATTAGGCTTGGAAGATTCATTTTTAGGGTATAGAAGATCATGTCATAATGTCATGAATGGCTTGAAACCATAGACTCTAGATAAATCAAAAGGGTTTAGGATAAATCAAAAAATTAAGGGTTTAAGGTTTGTGAACAAAAGGGAATTAAGACTTAGGTCCATGGCAAACTAAATGTAATTTTAAATTGTGATAAGTAATGTCACTGTTTAATTATCCACACATGTAATAATTTTTTAATTTTTGTGAAATTTTGTCAAAATGAAAAAAAAGAATATTTTGTCACAATATTCCCATTTTTTCATTAAAAAAATCCAGAATTCGAAAAAAATCATTTGATTTACACATTTGGATTTTAATTTTAGTTTGGTAGCATTTTTTGAAACAAAATTTTACTATTTAAATAGGTTCTAAAAACATGCCACCCTTTAATGTTAAATCCCTTTGGAATAGCAATCAACAATGCATTATTAGAAAATTGAAAAATATCATTAACATGTATATTTCAAATCTATTACAATGATAATTACGTAAGTGTTTGCAATCATATTAAAATGTACCATTAACAATCGTAACCATTGTTTAATTTTTTGAATTTTAATTTAAAAACCATACAAATATTTTTAAATAATTTTTTAAAATTTTTATTGTGAATACATTATGTACATATCATAAAAATTTGGAAGTAATTTAATGAGTAAAAAATACGCAATTAACACTTTTAAAAACTTATAACCATTGTTTAAAAATAATTTTGAAATTAAAAGCACAATTTGAAAATATTTTTTTATGACATGTTTTTGGATTTATTTTAATATACACCTTAACATAATATTATCAAGATTTTTTTTTAAAAATTAATTTTTTTCTAAAAAAATATTTAAATAATTTAAAGAATTTTTTAAAAAAAAGCAACGAAAAAACATTGGTTTAAGGTGGTGGGTGTGGCTCCTTATAGCATGGTTGGACTCAAATATGTACTTTGGATTTATCTATAGTTATGCTTTCAAGCAGCCCATGTATGTATGTAATTCAAAAAAAAAATGAAAAGGCATAATAACATGTGCTTTTCATGTTCATGTAGATGGTTAAAGGAGAAGAATGACGTAAGGTGTAATCATGTTAATAGGAGCCAAAAGCAATCATAACCACTGCTTAATTTTGTGTTTTTTACACCAAATTATATATATATATATATATATATATATATAAAACTTGAAAACAAGTAAATTTTTTTACACATTATCAAATTTATATCTTATTCTACAAATGTCCAAAATATGAAATTATTTCATTAACATTTGGACCTTCAAAAGTAGTGTAATATTCATGTAACCACTACTTTTAAGCAATAAAAGGACTCGTTAATGGTCTTGGAAAATTTTGAAAATGACATATTTATGGCAAACTTTTAACACAAACCTTAACAAAATAATACAATTTTTTAAAAAAATTTTTAAAAGATTTTGTAAAGACTTTTTCAAAAATATTCCAAGAATATTCCCCAAAAATAGTCACTTAAAGGGATGGTAGTGGCTCCTATTAACATGACTACACTTCATAATTTTTAAGTATGTTTCATTTAGATTTATGAAATTGTTGTGGCAATTTCGAATATCAAAGCTTTGGGCAATTCAACAATAATTTAACTTGGGCTATGTGTTACTTCACATTATTAGTGACAATTAATTAACACAAGGTCAAAATATTAATATATTTAAATTTTACTTAAATACATAGTTTAAAAGAGATCAAAGTTGAAAGTAGAAATATATTTTATTGATTTGAAAAGAGAAAGTAATTAGGAAGGAGAAAAACATGTTTACCCATTCTAAGAAGATGGTGATTAGAAAAGGCAAAATGAAGTCCACCTTCCACTTCCAAAGGTGCTATTAAAAGATTTTTCAATGTCACTTCTCACTAAATATTAATGAATTTAACATTTAGAATGAATTTATTATCAAGTCTAACTAATCTCATAAACATAACATTCATAAAAAAATGTAGACTTGACAACTTTGATCAAATGTTCTAATGGACATTTCATTTTCAATGTTGGTTTGAATATTTTTTAATTTTGATTAAAAGGTGCCCACTAAATTGTTACAAAAAAGGTTCAACTTGACATTTCATTATTTAATATTTTTATTTGATTTAATTAATAAAATATGATTAATGTAGATTTTTTTATTATTTTTATATGTTTATTGAAACTATTATTAAATTAAAATGACCAAAAATTTACTTTTTTTAAATGTCAATAATTTAGTTTGAAAATTGTAATTATAATGGAATTTCATGTTAGTTTATTTGTAATTTTGATTTTCAATACAAACCAAAAGCTACCATTATGTTAATTCAATTTTCCCACTTGTTCGAATTGTGAACATTATAAAAATTTATCAATTTATCAAATCCATTAAAAAACGTATGGAATTTAAATAAAAAGTGTGTTTTAATGGTTTAAATTACACTGATATATGAAACAAAATGTTAAAATTTAAGACATGTAGGACAATTTGGAATCATGATGTGTAGGTCAAGAATTTTAATTTTGATATAATATTCATGTTTCAAAACATAAATAAAGTACTATTTAACATGCCATTAAAGCTAAAATTGTAGTTGTTGAATGAAAAGGTGAAACATGAATGTAGGTGAGTGTGAATCATGTAATATTAAATAATAACATGCATAAAGGACTCTCAAGGTTTCCAAGACATAATGATAGTAGGTTGAGATATATGTTATTTATGGTTAACATGCAATTGATTTAATCAAAATATTAAATCGTTGAGCAATGTAAAATTTGAAATGAAGAACTAGACTTTCAACATGTTTCAACTACATAAAAAATAGGAAATTTTTATATTAAAAAAAGTTGGTACGATCAACATGTATTGTTTTTTAAGTCTCACCCTTTCAATTTGCACCAATTTGTTAGCATTGGTGTATTGCCCATAAACTAGATCATTTTTTTTCCCTCTTCCTTTTTTTCTCACCTTCTTTGTTTTCCTTTTCCCTTTTTCTAAAAATTCTATGGCAACAAGTCATTTTTCTTCCTATGCATTTAGTTCAATTAAAAACACAAATTGAGAGAAAGTTGCAATGGTCCTTACAACATATTCATGGGTTGTAGAAAACACACATAATTTACTACATTCGTAATATTTTCAAGATTGATTAAATACATTTGATTAATATAACACAAAGGTAGTTTCAACACATGTTTGTAAAATAAGCAATGAATTTGAAATTTTCATGTTAAACATGAAGCATTCTTGAATATTCCAAATGACTATATTTTCTTTCACAAATTTTTTTTCTTGAAAAACATTAATTTTGAAATTTAAACTTTTTTACATATAATATAATTAGTGTCAAAGATGCCAAAAGTACTAATATGGTTTTTTTAAAGTGTAAATATAAAAATGACAGCCAGATACAATAAATTATGCAATAAATAAAATGATTTTTTTCTTTTAATAGGTCATATTTGCATAAGGGAGAAGGTTCACCAAATGAGTTTAGAAAGACATACAAATCATTTGATATCATCAACTCATGTTTGTTTTATGATAACATTTTAATCTTCTATCTTCTTCTACAATGTCAAAAACAAGTCTAGGAAGGTTTCCATAAATTGTTAGGGTCTTTTAGATTCATATAATATGAAATCATTAGTTCTTCTATTGTAAGTTTATTAGGATTTATTATCAAAAAATGACATTTGTAATGACGAAAATGTTGGTCACCTACCCATATAATAAATGATGTTCCAAATTGAATAATTAATGAACGAATTTCCAAAAAAAACTAATCAAGAGATCACAAACTTAATCCACTATGAATACATAGAATAATCATTTGTATTCAATAGAAAATTCATGCAAAGGTCTTTCTATATATTTATAATAAAAAAATTGGATTGTGAATCATGGCATTATCCAAATAGATTGTTAATAACCATATTTTGATTTTGTCTCAAGACATGCACAAATTTATCTTATTTTATTTATTCAGATTATGTATGTAATTTTGTTACAATGATCAAATAATATTTTGCATGTATAATGTCTTGTAAACATTCATAAATCCTTATTTGATTTTGTTGAACATTGAATTTATGAAACAACAAAATGTCAAATGTGGATTTCAAAAATAATATTAATTAATTTCAAATATAGCTCTTTAGCAATTATTTGATCACTTTTATTTTGTATTATTGTAGCTTTAAATTGTTTTATATTTTGTTTCATCATGTTTAAATAATTTGACAAATATATAGGTTTTAAGTGGTGAGGTTGTTTTTCTTTCTTTTGAAAAAGAAGTACCCATTTAAAACATGCTTGTAAAGGTATAAATGGGTTGATATCCCATGGCCATTGGCTTATGTTATATAATAATGTTTCAATGCATAAAATTTAATCAAATTATCAAAACATATATCAAAATAAATTTTTAGTCAAAAATATACATAAGAAAAACATAGAAAAGACTAATATATTTTTCTTTTTTTGGTTAACAAATTCTTTCAATCATTTCTTTTCGCATAATGCATGCATAATGAAGTGAACATCACTTGTTGTGTAAGACCTTAAGTGAATGCAAACCATAATCAAGGAGAAAAAATATGTCCATGCTCAAACATAGAAAACTAATGTCGAAAAATGATCATAAAAAATCACAATTTATGTGATAAAGTTCAAATTCTATTCAATTTTAAGATCTTTAATTGTATGGTTAAAAAGTAAGTATGGAAAGAGCAAGGGGTAAAGGGATGTTGATGGAAGTGCAAATGGCAAGGAACCATGTGGTGTGGTTGCCAAAACATAGAAGGATTTTAAGAAATTTGTATTGTGCTCTCTAACTTGTAGCCAAATCTGGTTCATTCCTCTTGTGGATGATTGCCATTGCAACTACATCACAAAATTGAAAAATAAAACCATACATTTAAACATGTATATGTGAGCTACATGGTTATTTTATGCATTTTTCAAGCTCAAAAAGGACCAAAGCAATGAGTTGAGCTATGTCACCTCCAAAAACATAAAGTTTTTCAAATGAAATGACATTTGCCTTTTGTGTGAGAGAATGAGGTGGAATTATCCAATATGCGGAAAGGAGATCAATTGACAAATGTTGTATATGGAAAAGATTGGTGCATATAAATGTGAAACTTGACTTCAAGTTTTTATCTAAACAAAAGCATGGAAGAGATATGAGGTGCACAAACTTGCTGAATGTCTGCTTTGTGAAGGTTGTTTTGGTTAGCCTCTTTTTTGTGTTGTTCCCAAGAGCTTGAAAGGGTCCCATTCAAACATGGAGTTTGAAGGAACATTTGGAATTTTCTGGGATGTTTGTTTGTCTTGTTCAAATCCTTATGACAATTTTTATACATTGGAGTTCTCCATAAAGTCAGGCGATTAGGGGGCGAGAACGGCCTGTTTCGGAAAAATAGGGCATCAAACGCGTAACTGGGATTGAAAATTTTAGAAAATGAAATAACTGGGACCCAAACTAGTTTTTCCACCAAGTTTGGTGATAAACTGAGTTTCATCCTGTGTTTCCTTCTTCCTGAGCGTCTGCACTACTGCTACATATATTTTCACTGCTCCTACCTGTACAAGTACCATAATTACTCTCGAACCTTGTGCATTAAAATGCTGAGTTTCAGCCTTTCATACCCAGATTTAATAAAATTTCCTTACTTTGTGGATACCACTGAAAGAGGGGATAGGGGCCGAAAGCAGAGGAGATAAGGGGTGAAACAGAGGGTGACTTTCGAGATAACTCTATTCTCTCTGTCCCAATCTTCAACATCAAAATCTTAGCCCTTGTTAGTACTATTCCATGTAAGACAACCATTTTGCGGTGGAGAAAATCATGCAACCCATATATGTTCAACTGGCAATGAATTTTTTTCTTGATTTTTAGGGGTCAGTGGTGCCTACTTTGGTCCATCATTCTTTCAAGAAAAATTTCAAACAAATCTCAACTTGAATTAATTAGTCCTTGCTACCAATCTTGATGGGTGCATTAGCAAATTACCAGTCAGAAGAGTGTTATGTTTACCAATTGAACTTCACATGACTTATCAATCAATAATATTCAATGAACCTCACTTAAGCAAATCCACACTTTAAATGATGTTGCATTTACTAATTGAACTTTCAAATGATTTCTCAATCAATAATATTCAATGAACTTGACTTCAACCCATTCAAAAATCATCAATCAAGTTTCAATCCTGAACTTTGTTCAATGAGTGTCAATGAACCATAAATCAAAACCCCAAATTCTCTCTTCTCTTCCTCTTTCCTTATTTGATTTTTTTGTCAAGTTTTCTTCCTTTTATATTCCTCTTTTTCCAGATCTATCTATCAGCAACTCTGGCCAAGGAGTCAAATCTGTTCAAAGCTTCTGCTATCTTGAAGCTATTGTTGTGGAGAGACTTCATGGTTCTCACCTCATCCTCACTCTTTCAACCTCACATGTTTGAAGTTAAGGGGCAAATCTCCTCTGACTCTTTAGAGTCAATAAATACCCAAAGATGCTTATATTGATTCAATACTTATGAGATGGCACCCCTTCCAGCTACTGTGTTTTTATAACCAAGCACTTCTGTCCACGGGATTGGAGCTTTTGGACTTGACAACGTTCTTCCCAAGTCACAATCTACTTAAGCTCTTCCAGAACTCCTTCAATCCTAGACCCCTTACATGACAAACCCCCCAGAAACCAAACAACATTTTATGAACAATATATGCATTCAGCGACAATGGCATCATCTCTCAGTTGCTATTTCCCACTATTGAATGCAGCCTAAAGAAAAGCCTTGAAGCATCATACTTGTAAGTCCCATACAAACACAGCAAATATGTACTGAAATCAGTTGTGGCAATTATGCACATGAAAGTGCGTAGACAACTGATCTCCCACTATGCAACATATTCATACTGTTAACCCAGTCATTCATGACCAGTTAAAAAACACCGCTACAATTCCAGGGCAATTGCAACAAATTAGTGCATGGGCCCAGCTTCTTCTTGATGGTAAATTCTTCTGTCATGGAACTTGCCCTGTGCCTTTGCAATTTTGACACAGGAAAACAAACCCACTACCTTTGTTGTGGATCTAGGCCACTGCCTCAGACCCCTTCCACGAAGAAAGAGGTGGGGTTGATGCATAGCGCCATGTCGATTTGAGATGATCTGCATGATACCTGTCACCTGCAACTTCGCTTATTGGAACAGCAGCTTCAATTTCCTTAATCTCTTCCTTGGAGAGAGAGACACCCACTGCCCCAATGTTTGACTCTAGATTTGCCTTCTTGGTAGTCCCGGGAATGGGAACCACATCGTTGCCATTGTGCAGAACCCAGGCAAGAGCAAGCTGGTTCAATGAGCATCCTTTCCTGGCTGCAATTGCCTCCACTCGTGCCCGCAGCAGTTCATTCTTCTCCAAATTCTCACCTGTCAACCTTGGTTGAAACTGCATTTAAAGCAACACACATCCATGATATCCATCAGTTTCTCTCTAGTCTTATTAGACCTCAATACTAATTTGTGCTCTAATTTGCTTCTTCTTCATGATCCAAGTACTGGCTGTACATCAACTTTCAAACAACATCAAGCAGATTGATTAAGAGGCTGGAAAAATTGGAGAGGGAGAGATTGCATACACTGCGGAAATCTTGTGTTCCTGCTTCAGGTTTGTAGCCAGCAAAGAACCCACGTCCGAGAGGACTGTAAGGTACTAATGCTATCCCCAGCTCTCTAGAGACACACACATGCACACGCACAAATGCACACAATATCCTTCAGCATAATTCATGATCTTTTTTCTTTTTTATCCCAGTGCAACAAGCAAACAGCTGTGAATCTACTTACAAGACTTGGAGTCACATGCATGCATATTGATTGGGTTACTACTACTAAACTAGCTGCTGGACAAATACACTGCAGACAAGAATTTTGAGTCATGGTGTATGTTATTACTGGCAAGTAGGAACAATGTCCTCTTCCAAATCTCTGGACCAGAGGGACCACTCCATTTGCACAGCAGTGATGGGATACACTTTGTGTGCACGGCGGATCTCAGAAGCAGAAGCTTCAGACAACCCTAGATGCTTCACCTTCCCCTCTTCCACCAACTTCTTCATCTCCCCCACCTGTGCAACATAATAATTTCATTCTTGAATCAGCCCATGTCTGATCTTTTTCCCACAAAATAGTGCTCAAGACAGATGTAGCTGGCTAGCTGGTAGAGGACCAACTGTATGGTAGACATATAGATCTGCAACTAACAGAGCTGAATCTCTTCAATGGAAATCTGTGCAAAAAATGAGGGACCTGGAAGCTGGGAGTTGCATACTACGTACAGTGATTTCAATGGGCACTTTAGGATCAAGGCGATGCTGGTAGTAAAGGTCGATGTAATCCACACCCAGTCTCTTCAAGCTTCCTTCACAAGATTCTCTCACCCACTCTGGGTCTCCTCGTACACCCCATTGCCCATCCGCTGAGATAACGTTTGCGAATTTGGTGGCGATTTGTACCTTCTCCCGCGGGATACCTTTGACTGCCTGTTTTTCATGTTCCACACATCCCACATGAGCTCTCCCCCCCCCTCCAACCATCACTTTCAAAATTGTAGTAACAAATTTTTGTTTGTCTTGCGGGAAGAACAACACTTGACGACCATGTTTGTTGCTCTGCTGCAACAACGGCATGTTGGACCAGAAGTTCCTAAAGAGCAAAATGCCTGGAAGAAAAAACTCCTCATATTTCTATCGATATTGGGGTTTTGGGTCACAGCAGATCTTCAAGGTTGAGAAAGAGAGAGAGAGAGAGAGAGCTGAGCTTCATCACCTTGCCGACGAGAACTTCGTTGGTATGAGGACCATACACATCAGCAGTATCAAGGAAAGTAACTCCACTATGCACAGCATATCTGATGAGTTCAATCATCTCCTCCTCAGGCTTTGGAGTTCCATAGAATGAACTCATTCCCATGCATCCCAAACCCAGAGCTGAGACTTCCAATCCTTCAGCACCCCCAAGCTTCCTCCTTGGAACGGGAGGGAGATGATGCTCACCAGACGCCATAACAACAATTGGTGATCTTAGATCTTCTTGAGCACCCCCAAGAAAAAAACAAAACAAAACAAAACAATGTTTGTTTCTTTGTTTGCTTGTTTCTTTGTAGAGAAACACTTGTGACAGTAGAAAGAAACTGATCTCCTTCCTTCCTACCGGAGTCTGTGAACCTGGAGAAAAGAACTGGATAAAGAACTTGATAGTCTCTCGTCCCCTAATCGCCTGACTTTACAGATAACTCTATTGGATCAAAAGATCTGACACTGAGAAGGAAACTCGTTGGCATGCCCAAGTGTCTGTCAAGGCAGGTGTTGCTGTTTGCTGCACACAAGTAGTTTGTGATAAGGCTCTTTGGAGCCAACAAAAGGAAGTTGCACAGGAAGTTGCACTCTTCTTGATTCTTGCAAAAGCTCCCGTGACCCTTTTTTAAAATTTTATTTGGGTGCCTTTTCGTTAGGGGCCTAGGACAACAAGGTGATAGCCAGTGGTGTATTTTAATAGTTTTATTTATTTATTGTGTTTAAATTCATTGTAGAGTGTAATAGCTTAACTGATTTTGGCCCCTAGGTAATAGGTTTATTTTTATATGAGGATTTTTGAAATATGATGATATTTTCGCTTGTGTTGAAACTTGAGATTAGTTATTATAGAGTTATAATATCTTGAAGGATTTTGGTTTCTTTCTTTTAGAGGGTTTTTTTTTTAAGATTATATTTTTGCACGGTGAAATATTTCAGTTTACATAATTCTTCCTTTGCATTAAAATACTTTTAAATTTAAATGGCAAGGGCCCAGTGTGACACATCGACAATAGAGACATCCATAAAGTGACCTGCTTTTGTGTCCTCCTTTGGATCCCCTTATTTCAACCTCAAATTTTGCTATCTGTAAAGTGAATTTTGTTTTTTTATTGAATCAGGTTTAAACTCAGAAAACAATCAATTTTTTTCTTGGGTAGATTGAGTGCATCCCATCTTCACCCCCTTTTTCCTGAGCGCCTCCACCGCTGCTACATATATTTGCATTCCTCCTACACGTACTGCTATTATAATTACTCTCGAACCTTGTGCATTAAATGTTGAGTGTCAGCAATTTCATGCCCATATTTAATAAAAATTTCCTTACGTTGCAGATACCACTGATTTGAGGTTGAAAGAGGGGTTTGAAAGTCAAAGGAGGCCCAAAGACAGGGTCAATATAGAATGACTTTACAAATATCTTTAATATCTAATGCATGAGAATTCAAAATAGTTATGGTAGCAGTAAGCACAACAGAAGTGAAAGCGCTAGGAAATGAAAGAAAGACAGGATGAAACTCAAATTATCACAAAATGCAATGTATTTTATTATTATTATTTTTAATCTCACCCCCTTAATGGTCAAACTCAAGGTATCCATGTTATGCTTTAATCATTTTATGGATATCTTTAATTTAGTATTTATTTTACATTTTGGTGTGATAGACAATTGTAACAAATGTGTTTCACATGATGAGTTAACAAAATTATGACCTTTCACACACGTATGTGAACACCTAAGCACATCAAATTAACAAATATGAAAAAAAGTTTGAACTTTTTATAATTAATTAAAACTAAAATTTTTAAAAAATTTCTTGTTGCATCACACTTTGAACATTGCCCTTTGATTCATATTCTCCAACTTAATGTCACACAATGAGATTTGCATCAAAGCATCTAAAGTTTCCAAATTATATAAATAGCACATAAATAGCTCTTGATAAGGTTTTTTAAATAAAAATTATCAGATAAATGGACTAGCAATCATCCACAAGAGGACTTAGCCAAATTTGGCTATAGGTTTTTTATAAAAAAAATTTAAAAACCCACTATATACTAACAACATGCAAGAACCTATGGTCAAAATTTGGCAATATCAACTTGTTTTTCCCCTCAAAATATGGCAACTTTGGGGAATTTTTTCCCACAAAAATCCTTTGGACAAGTCGCACCCATTTTTTTTTATCACTAAGTGGCAAAAAATTTCCACCAAATAAAAACCTTGCTCTTTGTAGGAGCTTGTTTTGAAAATGCCCTTTCATAAACTACAATAATACTAAAATAATTTTTTCTTCTTCTTATTTAAGCCTTGGGTGAACCACACTTACAATGGTATGATAGTAAAAACCCTCACTTTTCATGAGTTGCTTTTAAACAATGTAAATATTGATCCATTAAACGAAAACAAGGGCTCTACTTCCAAATTTAACATTTCCCAAGTTGATGTAACCTCTCGAGAGGCCTTACTCAAGAAGGTGTCAGGTCACCTTGGCCCATCCATTAGTGTCATGAGTTTTTTTTTTACTACATTTTTTTAAGAATTATTTTATTCTTTGCTTTTCCATGTGATGAACTCTTTTTTTTTGTTGCATTTTTTCAATGGGAAAAAAACTTTTTTGACTTTTTCTTGTGATGGGTGCAAAAAGAAGCCTTGATGACAACCCAATACAACCTCACATTTTTGAGAATGCTCCCTTGGCACAGTCCATGAGCTTCATGGATTGTGCCCCCAATGGCCCCATTGGGCTTTACCCATGGTAAAACACAAGGCCAAGGTTATCATAACCTAAACGTGTGTACATATCATGAGACAGAAGAGGGAGAGGCTTCACAGAAGGATGGGTTTAGGGTTTAGGGTTTAAGCATCTCACTCCATATTGTTATAGCAGATCATCTACCTTGTTGAGGGTGTTTGTTGTGTCAAGCGTGAAGACTAGGTTGATGGTACCCTTTAGAGTCTCGAGTGAGATGAAAGGTGACAAATATTGTACATTTGTTGGCCTTGCCTACCAAGGCAAGGATATTGTTGTGTTCAGATTCATTATAGAGTATAGTAGCTTAAGGGATTTTGGCCCCTAGGTAATAATAATAGGTCTATTTTTATATGAGGATTTTTGAAAGATGATATTTTGGCTTGTGTTGAAACTTGAGATAAGTTATAATAGAGTCCTAATATCTTGAAGGATTTTGATTTCTTTTAGAGGATTTTCTGAAGATTATAGTTTTTGCATGGTGAAATATTTGAGCTTCCATAATTCTTCTTCTGCCTTAAGATACTTTTTAATGTAAATGGCAAGGCCACGGTGTGGCACACCCCTTGTTAATATTGCCAACTTACCTCTCTCGCCAGCAGGGGTGTTTTTTTGGGCAAAACTTCACCAAATGTCTATTTTTATATTTATTTCAAAGTGATGAATATTTTATTTCTTTGGGTTTTTTAAGTCACCACATTTTGAAAAAAAAATCTTCAAAAAAAAAATTAAATCAAAATTTAGACAAATTCTATCCTGAGTTCCAGCAAGTAACCAAATATATGGAAGGAAGATAGATTTTTAAAAATTTCTTATTGCCAAATCTGACTAAATCATCTTATGTATGATTGTCACTTCCACTACATCACCGAATTGAAAAAAAAAACCTGCTCTCCAGCTGCTTTTACTTGGTTGGTTTGCTACAACAGCACTAAATGAGGGCCAAAGGTGGGGAATATTGTATATAGTGAGGGTTGCAACTTTACTTCTTGAGCAATTAAATTTACAGAGGTTGGTGGTTGGTTACACTGTAACCAAAAAAGAAGGGGGACACGAACGAATCCAAGACGCAGAACTCACACAGGTACCTGTCCGACCCTTCTTGCCACCACAACTGCATTCCTTCTGGGATAATCACCCTCAGAAGCTCTCCTAGTGTTTCTGCAGTACAATACCACTCTCCCTAAGCATACAAGCTACTCATCTGAAACTGCAAGTCTACCGAGACAATGTGCGATTCTGCTCATGACCCTCAGACCGGATTTCTCATCATGTAGACACACAACCAGATGACAAGACAGATACAAAACCGAACCCTCAAAAACAACTGTTCGATCTTTATTACATGCCGAATATTCCGACAGCACAAGCATCCATGCTACTGGGATTGTCTTGTTCTGTACTGCTATTCCTAGATTCAGAAGCTCGCGCCCGTCAGTTGCAGATCGCAGCGGAAGAAAAACAATGCAGACCGACTTGGAACGCTTCCTAAGCTTCTGTTCTTCCTTTTTTCCTCCTCCCTTCCATTCTCCTCTATCCGTTTAAATTAAGGTCCTACTTATCATTCGTCTAGCCGTTTCTGGCTTCTTGCAGAAGCTTGGTTAGCCCTTTGCAGATTGTTTCCCTCCAAAGCTCATCGATGAGGCGCCGCAATCCCTCATCAAATTCGCCGTCAAAGAGTCATGCATTCCATGCAAAGGAAATACCATCAACACAAAATCAGAGATCCGCCGTCACTCTCCATTAGAGGCGGCCAAACCGTCCCCTCGTTCACACGTCAAGTCCAGTCTAGAGAGTTTTCTGGAACGATCACCCATTGTCCGGCTACAACACCTCTACCTAAATCAGGGCCAAAGGTGACAAACATTGTACATAGTCAAGGTTGCAACTTACCTCTTAGGCAATTAAATTGCTAGGTTGATGGTTTGTTACACCCTCACCTAAAGCAAGCCAAAAGTGACACAAACCGTATTCTGCAAACCGTAGTACCTTTTTCAGGTTTGGCATCTTGTTATCCAATAATTATTTTATTTTGAAAAATTGACTCCGACATCAAAAATATTTTTTTTGAATTTTTTGCAAAAAATTATTTAAATTAAAAAATACTCAACAATGGCCTGAAATCATTTTAAAGTACATGCAATAATGTATATATTTAAAAAACAACTTGTTGAATCCTATGAAATTTCGGCATCAATAAATAATATTTTTTAAAAAATTGAGCCAAAAGGGTACTTTTTTTTTTAATTTTGGCATTTAGAAACTAATATAATTTTTGCCGAACCTGAAAAGGTACTACCATAGTCAAGGTTGTAACTTATCCACGTATTTATAACACAAAGGCAAAAAAATTGACCACAATGAACCAGCACCAACCAGTGCACCATCAAGGATGAATGGTAAAGTGGTCACGAAACGGTTTTCTGTTGGGTTCCAGTTCCCTAACTAACCATGGTGGTTAGCTATGTACCTACTAACAACCCACAAGCAGGTTGTTAGGTAGGTAGTAAAACAACAGACCTTACTTGTGTATAACCCAGTGTTGTGTGGGTATATGTTCTTAAACAGAACCTACCATCCCCAATCTTACATATTTTACAATTGTGGTAGAACCTTTGGGTGAAGGGGTTTTTTTTTTTTTTTGAAAAATGCCTAAATCTGCATTTAGGGTTTTTGAAAAAACCCTAAATCTGCAAATAATAATGGCAATATTGTTTTGCCCAAACAAGGTGGTTATTAGATATAATGTCTATGATTTTTTTTTATAGAGGATGCAACTCTAGATGTGGTCCAAACTTAGGGTTGTAATTTTAAAGTGTTGATGTTATTCAATTTCATGATTTTTTATTTTTTTTATTTGCTTCACAATCTATTCACATATAGAAAAATAAAATGTGAAGAACATATTTTGAAACAAATCACATGTTTATTATTTCACATTTTGCTTTAAGGTACAATGAGTTGAAACATGTTGTAATTTGTAACCAACAAAAGGTACAAAAACTTACAATTTATAATACAAAAGTTCAACTTGCATCAATTTTACAATTTTTAATCTTGAAGTTTGATTTGTATCACTTGTGCAAAATGTAAATGAATTCATGAATTCATAATAAATTTTGTAACACATGTTTTTTCAAAAGAGAGTTTTTGAGCACGACACAATTTGAAAAACAAAAGAATTGACATTAAAACTTTAGGATTGCACTACATATGATTGAAATTAACAAACACCAACATGATCATAACAATTGGACATGGCCAACCTTAAACTTTTAAATTGGACATTCAAAACTATGAAATTTGACATGGAAAACCTTGAATCCCGCAAATTTGAACCTCAACCCCTAAAATTGAACATGGCAAACTTGAAACTTTGAAATTGGACACCCTAGACCTTGAAGTTAAACATGGAAAACCTAGGATTAAACACCCCATACCTTCAAATTGGACATTACAAGCTTGAAAATTCTAAATTAAACACCTTATACCATGAAATTGGACATGGAAAACTTGAAATCCCACAAATTAAACAACCCATGCCTTGAAATTGGACATGACAAACCTAGAATATATTAAATTGAATCACCCCAAACCCTCAAGTTGAATATGACAAACTTGGGATCCTACAAATTGGACATTCTAAACTTTGAAAGTGTACTTGGCAAACTTGAAACCTTCAAATTGGACACCCTAGACCTTGGATTTGGACATGGTAGACCTATAACATTTAATTTGAACACCCTAAACCCTAAAATTGGACATGACATACTTAAAGGCACTCAAATTAAACATCATAAACCCTCAAATTGGAAATGAAAAACCTATTTAATCAACAATTAATGAAAAAAATATGACTTAATTTTTTTTAAATGGGCAACATATGATAACCCGTTGATGTTTGAAGACTATCAAGATTCTTCATGAACATGTTCATTTCATCATTGAAATGTTGCCAAAAAAAATACATGGAAAATTTTCCAAACTTTCATATGCCTCTTTGCCTTATTATAGATTCACAAACAACACTCAACTCAAAAAACAATTCAAGAAAACATGGAAAAATTAATAAACAATGAAAACAACACAAAGTCAAAACAAAAAAATCAACAAATCATCCAAATAAATGAATATTTTCTTCAAAAAACCTTTTGTCTACCATTTTTTCTACCACCATATCTTCATATGCTAAAAATCTCTCATGTTTTTAGGGTTCAAAGCACACCCAATAGGCCATTTTCTTACAATGAACCAAAAAATACACATGTGAAAATTACATTGCATGTTGTAACCATCAAACCAAAAGGTTTTCAATTTTTTTGTCCCCATAAAAAATTGTTGGAACAATTGTAATTCATTCTTCATGGTAGACATAACTACATCATCACTTGACATTATCTACCCAAACAACATATCATCATCTTCAATTGGTGCTCCTTCCATTGTTGTTTTAACAGATAAAAAAGCAAATAAACCTACAATAAAATAAGACATAAAATTTTAACATCATATTTAGCAACAAATTTAATGACTTGAACATCGCCCACAAAGTTGCAAATAATTTTCATTTTTTAAAAATGGGGGTCCAAAATGATTGCCAACGTGTTGTCCACCTTGGTATCATGGTAAGCCATAGAAAATGTTAGGAATGGTGTTAAAATTTGAACAACTTATGTCATCATCCAAAGTTTCAATTTTTGCAATTATGAAACAAAATCACCAAGAATTAGTGGTTGATTCAAAGCTTAAATGTTAGCCACATTAAGTTTCATGGTAATGCATAATGTGAAAACATAAAAAATACATCTAATAATAATTAATAACCTTAATTTTCATTTTAAATGCATAGCTTTACAAGAGGGAACAATCTGTCAATAATGGTTTGAGCAACAACCCAAGTTTCATACACCAACAATCTAGAAGTTGACAAATGTAAACTTTGTTGACATCCATAACATATGGAAATTGCATTTTGATATTCAATTTTTTTTTAACAAGATGATGCATGAAGAAAATTGCATCTTCATGAGAATTTTGAAATTTTTATTTGGCAAACCTAACATAATTGTGAGCCCTTTGTTCATCACCATCATTCTTCGAGGCCTCATTATTAAATATTCTCCCAATTATTAATAGTTTAGGATAGGTAAAGGTTACATTTAAGAAGCTTTAACCCATATAAGCTTTCCAAGTTGGTTAAAGCTTATTAATTCAACTTTGGATAATTATGTAATTTTAGAGTTAGATAGCCTTAATTGTAGTATAAGGTGTAGGGTGTTCCATCATTTTGCATCTTCAAGTTAATAGGTTTATTCACACACGTCTGCATTGTTCAAACCTAACTAAGCCTTGAAGCAATGAAATTGAATTAGTTATTACATGGGTCATTCATTTTGAAAGTTGAACATTATAGTATTATGTACATTTATGGGTATTAACTTTTAGCGTTAGCATTTTAAAGCAAAGTTCCAACGGTTTAAGCCCATGATTTAGTTGAAACATAAAAATCAAAATGTAGACATGTTTTGGGCATGATAGGTAGAATGAAAGAATTAATGGTTCAGTTAATTTTATGAGTCATCATCAAAATGGCAAAAGCATTAAAGGGAATTCAAGAAGAGGTTTATTTTAATAAAACTCGAATACAACATGAAATCATAATTAGATAAAATGTTCAAGCAAATAGATAAGTAACATGAGCTTCTCCGCATGTTACTACAAATTCTTACAGGGGATACAATGCCATGACCATCATGTTCTTAGACCATAGCCCAACAAATATTCGTTTTATTTGCAAGAACCTCAAGATACAATGGATAGTGTTTGCGAACAATTTCACTTTGCAATCAATCGAAATTTGAAACAATGGACCATGCAACCATCAATAATGGCCTAATCCAAGTTATATAAACCACACAAAAACATTGGTTTCATCCCCTTGGTAGACGCCTTCATACAAAATCTCATGTTTGCCATCTATAGTAGGTTCAACTTCTAGCACCAAAACAAAGGGGGGTGCATTGGCACCCAACCTCTAGTGGCATAGTTTAATGATGCACTCAAATTTTAGTTGAGGGTGCATTCTTCTTCCAATTGATTCTTTGTGTTTGGCCAATTGTGTCAAATTCAAATCAAGAGGCGTTTCATGCCCTTTGTCATTTCGTGGCATAGGTTGAAATTCATGCCCTCTAGAATTGCTCGCCATGCTAACAAACTAATTATTCCATGAAATCTTGTTCCTTTGAAATAATTGTGATTAAGGGGTTAGGAGGTTTGGTTGATGGCCATAACAAGAAAAATGTCTAGTTCCGACAAAATTGATGGAAAACTTAGATTGGACGGTAGATTTGGTGTGATGAAAATCTTGTGGTAGGAAACCTATCTTCTAACTTGACTATGTACTACATAAATAAATAGTACATGGGAAATAATAGTAATATGTACTAGATAGGTGAATAGTACACTTAAGTTTTTAAAATGTGAATAATTTCCATAGTGACCTAATGAAGAAAAAAAAACCATCATCATCCCTTGTACTTGGGTAAAACTATCCAAAGGGTTAGTTACCTTGGATGATCTAAAATGGAAAAGGGAACGTTCTACTCAAATGAAGGAAAAGCTTCATCCCAAGGATTGCATTCAAAATGAGGAGAAGATGGGTTTTTAAACCCCATTGGATGGGGAGGTTCCATCTCACCATGATTGGAAGGGAAATGGATAGATGGATCTTCTCATCAAGTTCATTGATTCTTAAAGCTAAAGAGATAGTTGATTGGTGGAAACTTGGCAAAGAAGGAATTCTTTTCATCTTCATTGGCCAAGGAAAGGAAGCTCTTGGAGAAGGGTTTTGAGGGAGGTTCATTCTTTTGCACCACATACTGACTTGAACTTGGACTTGGTTTTTGCTTTGGCTCTTAACTGGCAGATGGACTTATGATTTGAAGTGGAGTTTTGGCAAAGAGGTGTTAAATTGAGGGGGAGAGAATGTTACACTTAGAACAAGTTTTCTCTTCCTTAAAGTAGTATTTGGATATTGTTCTAAATTCAAGATCTCTTGACCGCAATAATGGATTCATTTAGAAATTGAAAATGTGTTAGATTAGTACTTATAGTATCTTCACACAAAATTTCAACTTCATCAAACTTTTTGTTGGAGAGATATAATTGTTGGAAGTAAAGGGGGTTTGTTATGAAACCATTCTAGATGTAAACACTTGATATTTCGTTTTAAATTCAAAATCTTTTGGCTGCAACAATGGATTTGTTTAGGAGTTAAGACAATGTTAGATAATACTTAAAGCATCTTCACAAAAAATTTCAACCTCATCAAACTTGTTGTTGGAAAGATATAATTGTTGGAAGTAAAGGGGGTTTGTTTTGAAACCAGTTTAGATTTAATAATTTTGGGGGTTGGATGTTCCAATCACCACTATCATGTAGAGGTTGGAACTTGGTGAACATAAACACCTAATCCTTAGCTTTTCAACAAGTCTATTTTTGATGGTTTTGGATGGGTGAAATGGAGTCGACATTCATTAGAAATAAATTAGTCAATTTGATTTATCACAACAAGTTGCAAATGGGTGAACTTTTCCTTAGCCTTAATTAAATTATTCTTTTGTGACAATCTTAATTCATCTCATTGAGAATCTATGCTCTTATCCTCTTATCAAAATCATTGGATTACAAATGCAATTTAATGACTCATTGAATATCAATCACTTAACCATAGTCCATTGCAAACCAATTGTGAGGTGTTTATACGCCTAAAGGGAGGGCGTGTAAATCATTCACAATAACACAAGAGTTTTCCACTCTTGCCTTCTTTTCCCAATTTTTTGGTCCATGGTATAGTCTTATGTAGTGAACTTTGAACATTTTTTGAGCTCACCTCCACAAAACCATAGCAAATTTTAGCATCATCACTGGCATATTAACATGTTGTAAACATAACATGACCTTATAAATGGGCATGGCAACTAAAATGGTGAACAAGAAACAATGGTTGTTAATGCAATCGTCAACATAAACAAATTAAAGCCTTCGTTTTTCACATATGCAACTATTTTGTTAAGTAAACCAAATGAATTGAGACAAACCTTTATTTGATTTGCCATGGCAACACTTATTGTATTGTGCATTTTAAATATCCCAACAATGACATGGGTGGGCTCCCATGAATTGTTGATTTACATCAAACAAATCCAACATTGTTTTCCACCCTTTATAGTACTTGTTTTTTTACTTCACATGGTTTCAGCTTTAAGGTGGTAAATGGTTAGCTTGGATATCACAGAATAAACACAAATAGTAGAACCTCAAAAAGCAAACCCACCCACTAAATACCCTCCCCACCTAAAACATGACAATGCAATGGGGTTGTAAACATAAGGTAAAAGTGAACACTTGGAAAAAGAAACACAACCACGATTTCGGTTTCTTTAATAGAGAATGCTCATTCATGTACAATTTATTTACATTCCAAAGATGCATTTTTTATCATGAAAATGTATTGAAAAAAAACCTAGCAAGAACTACTTTCTTATGTCTTGCCCAATATCACAACCATCACTTTGTGAATGATCAAGAAATGTGGCTAAGTTAATGATGAAGTTGGTAAGTTGTTGATGGGTAGAGTGGAAAGATTGAATTGCACATCTTACTATCAAGGAATATTGTTTGTTTGTTGGCTCTTCCCATAAGGAAGATACTATGCATCTGTGCAAGATTTTGGGATAAATTTTGGTTGAGTCCTTAACCAACGTGGAGATGACATTTGTTATTAGACAAGATCATGCCATCTAACCGCTACTTGTGTTGCATGATGACACTTTGTGCATGCATAATTAGTTGTCTATTTTATTCTAAGTATTCAAAGGATGTTTTTTGAGGAGTATGAGTTACTTCAAGATGCAATGAATCAATCACTACAATGTTATTGTTGCTTTCTTTGAAAACTTCATGAATTTTTGAGGGAAAAAGGCTCCTTGAAATGATGATGATGAAAAAGAAGTGCATGAAAAATGTAACAAATAAACTATAATGGAGTTGTGATGGATAGAAACTTCAATTATTATCAATAGAATTGAGAAACCTAAGGAAGAAGTCCAGGAAACAAAAGCAAGAAAACCTTATTTCCAACAAATAATATTTTCATCCATTATCCATACTTCATAAATTAATTTATACCCACCATTTTACCTTTGTTGGAGCTTGTAATAACAATATGAATTTGTGTTTGGGTAGGCTATTGGGTAGAGGATACAAATGTTCAGCTCCTCGATTTGCCATTGTGCCAATTGTAGGGTATCTCAAGAGATTTCAAATTTGGAGGTTGAAGTACTAACATTACGATCTTTGTTGTGCGCTTCAATAGTTGTTCAACATAGTAAAGACCATAGTGTTGAACATAAATGTGTTCTACTATACAAGGAATGATTCATATATATCTTTCAAAGCATGAAAGACATGCACATTCTTTTCCATATGTTCTTGATGTTCTTTTGGCTAAAAGGAAGGTTGATTAGTTGATTACAACTTTAGACTAAAAACAAGGGGGAAAAGTCGATACTTGAATAATACTCTTGCATTCACAATGAAAAGGACATAACTCTTATGACAACAATAGTTTTGCAAGTTGTTTTGTTTGATAAGGGAGCCATTTGTGTCTGGAATAGCTAAACTACAGTGGCAAAGTGAAAAAATGTATGTTCACACACTATTGTTGCATTCTCACCATAAAAGCCTTCAACCCAACATTACAGTATTTGTTGTTGGACCAGGTGTTTATAAAATTTGGGAAAAAGTAATTTCAAATATTTAATACATCATTTGTTCAAATTTGCCAAGGTGTGTGAAATTCAAGGTTTTCATAATTTAGAATTTGAGTTTTTTAGAATTTAGTGAAATAATACCATTTAGTTTGGTTTTACTTTGACTCATTCATAAAAAATTGAGCTTTTAGAATTTTGTGAAATACCACCCTTCAATTTGGTTCATTCAACACCAAATGCAATGGACATTATGATATATGTGTTCTAAGGTTTTGATATAGGTACATTTTTTTTTAAATCAATATATCAAAACCCATTCATTGTGCATTTCAAATTGCCTAACCATATCACACATTTTCATTGTATATATTGATTTTAAAAAATTCACCTTCCAAGGTAGAGCCATTACACAATGAACTTCTTGTTTGGCTTGTTTTGTCACATTGAGATCTTTCAAACTATGGTGCCCTTTTTTCATTTTCTTAATACCATTAAAAAGCCCTTGATGAATAAGGGTGCATTAAGGTGATTTCACAATATTTAGAAATTTGGATATTGAACAACATTGTCATTGAAAATTCAATAAAATCAAAAATCAAAACATTTATGGAAATTGGGGCACATTCTTGGAACTGTTTGAAAACCTCCAGTGAGGTGATTTCATAATTTTCAAAAATAAAATGCAAAGATAATGAATTTTCAGTAATTTTTTAAATTGGAAATTCAATAAAAATCCAAAATTAAAATTTTAATGAAAATTGAATTTTAGATTAGTCCAAAGAAGGTGTACATTCATCCTGTAAAAATTCATTTGATATTATGATATGCATGCAACATCAGTGGCTTTTATGTGCAAATTATCCACCATCATTTTAACATAATTGATTCTTTTGACATGACTTCTCCAATATTTTGTAAAACTACATTACACAATGGATTCAATGGCAAATGCCACTCTAGTCGATGATCTAATTTAGTAAGTGAATAGCTTAAATTGGTTGCACAATTGCAATTGAATGTTACATTTGTATTAGCGTGAAAGTTCAAACTTTGGTTAACTTGTGTATGGATTGAAAGACCAAAATACCAATGTTCAAAATGTAACTATGTGCAACAATGTACCCTTTATGGTATGTATTGTCACAAATTTAGTTTTAATTTGGATGGAAATGGCTAGTTTCTTTGCCTAAATTTTGGAATGGCTAATTTCTTTAATGTAGAAATTTTCAAACATGTGGTAATCAATCAAAGAAAATAACATCAACATGGATCATTTTCCAAACACATGGGAGGTGGATCTTTATGTTTTAAAAGTGGTTCCAAAAGAAGGTGACATTGGGCCTAATATTGAAACCATTAGAAATGAAGTGGAAACTAGAAAAATAATTTCCTCAATAATGATAGAGAAATTAATTTATATAATTTATATAAATACATCACTTTATTATTAGAAGTTATAATGAAAAAGGTTATTTTGAATGAACATAAGTTTGAACCATTGCCAATTGCAAAACAAGAAAGGTGAAAATCATGACAAATGAATCCCAAATATGTTTGAGCTAGATAATAATAAAAAGGACTTGGACAACCTATTGTTGTAGGTGAAATGGAAAATTCAAAAATAAGTTTCTCCCATCATTATCACCATTGAACAAAATGGGAAGCTTTGAATGTGTGTGGATTACATTGGATTAAATGAATTCATTTAAAAAGGTTACAACTTGTTTTTTAATATCATTGATGAAATTGTAGATGGAGTGGTTGGTCATGAATAGTTTAATTTTGCAAATGGCAATGATAATAATTACAACTAAATCAAAGTAATACGAATGATACTACAAATAACAAATCTACTATTTCATTGGGGAGATTTGTTATAAACTCATTCCATTTGAATTGTGAAATAAATTTGGAGCCTTCTAAAGTCTCATAAACAAAGTTTTGAAACTCTACATTGAACATTTTTTGGGGTATCTTCCTTCACAAATTACATGTTTCTAGTACTGAAATGATGCTTTTCAACACAAAACATGGGTGCTCGATTGACTAATTATGGTCAATGTGTCATGTAATTCTTTTAAAATATTATTAACTAAATAGGGATGATATTGGTAAATCATGTTATTTTATAGAAAGCTATTCTATATATACCATTTTTGGAGACCAAATTACTATTTTAAAAGTATGTTGCAAAGTTATGTAGCCTATGCATAACATTTCATCAAATTTTCAATTTTCGAACATAAGAGATTTAAGAAAATAAATTCATTCACATGTTCATAAAAATTAAACCATTGCTTTCAAATGTTTCCATATTGATATCTTAAAACATAAGATGAACAATTTTGGGTGTTTACGAATGTTTCAAACATAATAGAAATGACATTTTACAATTAGATGATGGTGATCATATCATTTATTTCTCACTTGAGAATTGATTGCATTTAAGCCAAATTGTGCACATGTTGAACAAAAAACAATGGCAATCATCTTTGTTGTTCAAAAGCTTCACCATTTAGTGCATCATAACAAATTTATTAAACTTACTAGTCACCAAGGTTTAGAGTATTCATTTTGGAAACTTAAACCGATTGAAAGAATTGCAAAATGGATTTATTTGTTCCAAGAAGATGAGTTTACCATCAAAGGTCAAATGAAAAAAAGATGGAAATGTTGATGCATTTATGTCATATAAAAAAGTGAATAATAATTTCAAGATCATAATTTTTTCATGTTTATTCTTTTTTAATGTCAAAATAATATCAAAAGTGGTGGATTATCTCCATTAATTCTTTTCTGAAAAGAGTCAACAAATAATGTAAAGAAAGGATCACTTTTAAATGTTGTCGTACAACATTTGTTAAGGTTTACATTTTACTAACAAGAACATAATGAGGTTTTTGGATAAACAACAAAAATGGTATTCCTTAAGTGACTTTCGCAAGGAATGTGTTGATGCCATTTTGTAATTAATTTGAAGTTGGAATTATGATGAATGAATAATTAACTAACATGTTTTTCAAAGACATTATGGAATATCACAAAACTATGATGTTTACCAATATTTTCAACCAATTTTACCACTTTCTTTTAAACTCAATCCAAACCATTTGAAAAATGGAGAATTGATTTAGGTGGGGTTTCCCATCACCCAAAGGAAAAATAGATTGTAATGGTGTTATAGTATTTCACAAAAGCCATAAAATGACATCATTGTACAAACTTCAAAGATGGAAGGAATGGCATGGTTTGTGTGGAAGATAATCATTACAAGATTTAGTATGCATTTTCAAACTATCTACCATTTGCCACTTTCCTTTTTCCTCCTTTCTATCCTTATTTATTTATTGAAATAGCTTCACTTCCATAGTTATCTTGTTGAATCTTGGATAGAGAGGAAAAAAAAAAGGAAGTGCAATATGCAAATGTATTGTGTTCATTATTCATTCATTCGTTCATTCTTCCACAAAATATTATGGTTTTAAAACAAAATGAAAGTATTACACTTGCCAAGGTCATTGAAAAATATGGTTTTTTTACAAAAAAAATGAGAATATTACACTGTTATTTACACTTACATTTCATACGTATATATATATAATACATGCATTCACATCATATAAGTGTGTAATAATTATTTTCTTAAACATGATTTACACTTGCAAATTTTATGTGAGAGTAAATCAACCATTTACATGCACAACATTTGTTGTAACCTTACCGATTCATGGGACAAATGGACAAACAATTTCAAATCATCGAGGGCCATTGTCTAGGGTTGGAAGTAGTGTAATGCAAACTTGGAACAAAGTGAGGGGGCTAACAACCAATGCAAATCAATCAACATAAAATGCCCCGTGATTGGCAATCCAAAAATATAGCCAAACAACCATAGTAGTTTTAATATTGCACCCCATCTCAAAGAGGTAGGCATGCAAAACACCTTCAAAACAAAACTACATCATCCACCCCTTTCCACTAGGATCCACAACATCCCCTAAACCCTAAACCCCACTCAAATACAACTAATAAATATTTCTCCCCCTTGCTCTCTTTCTCTCTCTCTCCCCTTGGGACTTTGGATTTTGCATAACTCATGTAAAAGCCCAAATAGCTTTGACAAGCAATGACCAATAGTGTAGTCCTTTGGTCTCCAATATAAAATCACCCAATTTGGACATTGAAGAAAACCATGCAAGGCAATTGTAAACCATCTTGGTGGTTATGAAAGTTTTCTTGGGTACCCTTTTTAATTAGTATTGAAATTAAAAATTAAAAACTTTTGAAAAAAGAAAAGTGATTATGGAGCTTTTCAATAGTTGAAAGTGAGAAAATAAAATGGGGATAAAAAATCACCAGATTCATACACTTGGTTTTCATTGTGTAGCCAAAAAAGATAAAAAGACAATTAAACTTTTTTACTTTATTTTAGATCTATAGCCAGATTTGGCTAAATATTCCTAGTGATAAAATCCCCACTTTTCCTACATCTATATCTTCCTATGGATGATTGCCACAATGGCTACAAACAAAAATTCCCTTAAATTTAAAATAATAATAATAATAATAATAATTTTATAAAAAAACAACTGATGACCATTGGCCATGGGGTGCGGTGGTGGAAACAGAGGTACACGTACACTTGGTTTTCATTGTGTAGCCAAAAAGCTAGAAAGACAATTAAGACTTTTTCACTTTTTTTTAGATCTATAGCCAGATTTGGCTAAATATTTTCCTAGGGATAAAATCCCCACTTTTCCTACATCTATATCTTCCTATGGACTGATTACCACTTTGGCTACCCCAAAAAATATATATATATTTTTAAAAAATCCCCAAAATTTTTATTTTAAAATATAAAATAAAACAAAAATATTTTTTTAAAAAAATTAAAAAAACATTGATGACCATTGGCCCATGTATCAATCATTTGTACCAAACAACAACAAAAATAATAGATTTAATTAACCAAATAATAGATTAATAGCCAATTAATAAATTTCAATAGAAAATTTCAGTAGGTAGTAGGTATGTAGCTACAGAGC
>Ga0209611_10002698_pt1 | contig 31132 bp, 10 predicted proteins | sample S1TSphgellanicum_3_FD_187693 | JGI IMG/M metagenome (GOLD analysis project Ga0209611, IMG submission 187693) | Host-associated microbial communities from peat moss isolated from Minnesota, USA - S1T2_Fc - Sphagnum magellanicum MG (SPAdes) (version 2) | ecosystem: Host-associated > Plants > Peat... | reverse complement strand
TGCAAGGAGCACTATGTGAGAATTTCAAAAATAATATTTCCTTTTTTTCCCACTAAAGTACAAAATAGTATACAATATATATACCTATGTTGGTCTACACCAATGTTAGAAGGTTCTAGTCCCAATTACAATATGGTTTTGAGGCCCCTCTAACCAAAAATTCTTCATCAAGTAAGAATTGAACCTATAAAACCACATTGGCAAAGTGTAGAACTTTGAAAAATCATTTCTAATGAACCAAACCATTTTTTTGACATTTATAAATAAAATGTACAAGTAATGTGCAAGAACCATGTGTAATTTTGAACTATTAGTTCACTCAAATTAAAAATAATATAAAAAATTCAAACCACCAAATTTAGTAATCTTGTTGACATTAAGAAAATCTTCAAGCCTACATACAACCTTATTCTCTTGAATGGTCAATTTCTACCATTTCCATTGGTCCTTTAAAATTCTCACAAACCTACATCCAAACCATGTTACAAATTTAATTTTTAGTTCACTTAAAATAAGTAAAAACCAAATCCAACAATTTTGTTGACCATAACATTTTTTTTGCACACCTACACCTAAGCCAATTTGACACGCTTTGTATGTTGTTGTAGCACAAGAATAACACATGTCTACCAAATAATTAATTAATTTTGAAATTTTCATTTCAAATTTTTCTAATATTCCAAAAGATCCTTCAATTTCCTTCGCATATTTTTTTTGAATTAAGAAAAAAAACATTCCTAAAGGAATTTTTGCCAAAGCTACCAAGGTACCACATCAATACATTATTATTATATAGCTCTTATTTGTATACAAATCACATATAAACATGATTTTAAAAAATCAAAAAATAACCATTCCAATGGGTTCAACATGAGTTTTGTGGTTTAAGGTTTGGTAATGTGTACTATTCTATGAATATTTTTTGTTTTGAGTTCCATGACTTTTGAAGCTTTCTTCTTTCTTCACATCAATCCATATTTTCTTTTACACCAACCTTCAAAACAACTCCTTCTCAATCTCCACCATATTTTCTTTCCATTATCAATGTCCTATTAGCATCATGAGGGAAAAATATTATTTTTCCATGTTCAATTTGGCAATGGTGGTGGCAACTTAACGAAACTTTGAGAAAAGAAGTTAGCACTAGTCAATGGGTTTTTGGCCTTTAATTGCAAACAACTGTGAATGTTTTGCAAGTAGCTAAACTTTTGTTAGGGCTTCCAACCTTTGTTTGTAATTAACTAGGTTTTTTAGCCTTTGTCAAATGCTTGTGAAAAGCTTAGAGTCTTCAAGTTCAAGTTGCATGTGTTGCGAATGTTTGTTGAAAGCTCAAAGTTTTTGAAGGAAGCACTTATAGAATGGCAAAACCATTCAATTCACCATTGTTATTATTTTATCACTTCATACATGGAAAATGTTACTTATGTTGCATTCCATTGCCTTGTAAACCATGTTTATATTTTTGCTTCTCTTCAATGCCAAATGGTGCTTTGTGGTGGACTGTTTTTAACAACAAATCCTATAAAACACAACCTCATATAATATCTATTAAAATTTTACAAAGCTCTCATTTTTTTTGTTAAAATGTGATTGGGAATGTATTAGTGCCTCTAATTTGTTGTGTGTTGTTGATGGCAACATACATGTCATCAATGTTGACATTGGCCCAATAACGAAGGGTTTTGGTTTTTCAAGTCAATGTTTGTCATATGCTTCAAAAATCAGCAATTGTAGCACTAATCCACTTATTTGAATTTCTAATTGCAAATGTCTTCTAAATAAGTAGGTAGGTAGTTGCGAGTAGGTAGTAGTTTTGACTAAATTATAACTATGTGTATATCATATTGTTTGTCTTGAATTTCAAGCTTTTAAACTATATAAAGAGGTGGACTAAAAATGTTGGAAAAAACATGAAAATGGAATTGCCATTTGGCATGAACTAACAAAAGCTTCAACCCTTAAGCCTAAACCCAAAATGAAACAAGATCTTAATTTGTTAATTAATTGCCCCATGGCTTAAGTCTATGTTTGGCCACATAGGCTATTAGGGCCTAGCCCAAGTGCCATGTAGCCTAACCATGTCTAAGCCTAGTTTATGTGCCATGTGCCTCAACCTAGACCTATGTTTAAGCAACCTAGCCTAGGTGTCACATGGTTTAGGTTATGGATGTGGTTGCACCATAGGTCACTGAATTGTTGACTAAATACTTTTGTCTAGCTCAATTACAATATAGGCAAATTACATTTGGAAAGTCGATGACCTCATGCAACAGTAATGAATCAAGTTCATCCACCTTGAAGTTATAATTGAAAATGACCTTTGACTATACTAGTAAATGTTGTTTACAACTAAAGTGGTTTAAAGTGGTAATTGACATGGTTTTGACATGTGATTGATGTTTATAATTGAGATTTTTTTTCAACTTGTACTTATTGACTATAATGGTTTTTTAATTACAAATAATATATTTTAATTGTGAAAAACATTTTGCAACTAGGTTTGTCATTTCCAACTACAAATTATGATTGAAAACAAATTGAAAACATAATTACAAATGTGGGTTTACCCCTCTAGTGGGACAACTTAGTAGGTTTCTTCAACTACATAGGGGTTGCTTAAAGGTTGCATAAGCTCCCTAAATAACCATTTATGATACTTAGGAATTACCTTGGTTATTTAAGGCATGCATGAAGGCTACTTGGGCTTTCAAACATACTTATTTAACCTATTTACCTAGCTAGCCAAGCTTAACATATTTAGCTTACCTATTTAGCCTAGCTTCCTTTTTAACACTATTAAAATTCCTAGTTTAATTGATTGAATTTTTTGGTCAAAGAGGACCCAATATGGACAATTGTTAAAAAAAACCATCCCATCATTTTGGAAAGTTGATTTTAACATGTCCATTGTGATTGGGGTGTTTTTTTTATTTTAAAAAATAACAAAACATTTGTTTGGTCATTTTGACTAATGAAAGGGTTGTTTATTTTGATTCGTAGATCACTAGGGTGGTCATTTTGACTATCACAAAATTTGCCTAAATAAAATCATTTTCTTTAAAACTATTTTCAAAACAAATAAAATTGTGGTAGGTGGGTAGGTAGGTGATAAATAAATTTGGGAATGTTATAAAATGGTAAATAAATAGCTTAACACCCTAGCCTAGCATACTTAACCTACCTAATCTTGCCCCATACTATGTATATAAGTTACAAGTACTATGAATTGAACCCCTCGCCTCCACAATAATAAAAGAAATCTTTATTAATTAATGAACCACACCCTCATATGATAACAATTTTTTTCAAGTTTTTCATTACTAGAAGTCATGTGGATGTCGACCACTACTTGAACCACCCATTTTTTGGTATTACCACTATATTGGGTACCTAGTGGCCTAGTGGTTTTGGATAGTGGTAAATGGTCCTCGGCAAGATTAAGGAAACCACTAGGTAGGCATTTGGGTGGTTTGGAGCAGTTTGACTTTATTTTTATTTTTCTTGAGGGTGAGTGTTCTCGAATAGTGGGCAAATTCATTAGTGATTTTTTCAATGATTTGGGGCAGTGGTCTTCAAGTGTTTTATTAGTGCTTTTATGGGTTTTTTATGAGTGGGCAAGCTAGTTATCAAGAATGGTTTCAAGGGTGATTTTTTGTGATGGTTTTCACAATATTTATTAATGATTATGGTTAGTGGTCTATTTATGGTTTCTTGGTGGTTTGGAGGTGGTAGGTTTCAATGGTGTTGCAATGTTGTTATAGTGAATTTATGGTGATTTATTATAATGGTTTATTATGGTTTGGACATATGTTTGTAAATGGTTTAGGAGTGACCTATTTCAATGGTATTTTAGTTGGGTTGTAGTAAAGTTATGGTGCATTCACATTTGATGTTAAATCAATGTTAAATGAAACTCTAGGTGGCATCCTAGGTGGTACCCAATGTTAAATGGATGATAGCTTAATGTTAAATGAATGTTAATTTTAACATAAAATCTTCACAATAAGTAAGTTTAAATATTAAATGACTAGTATGGTGTTAATGGACTCAACAGTAAAGTCCCCAACACCAAGTGTGAATGGACCTTTACAATGGTATTGTAGTTCCATTATATTGGTTTTTTTATGGGCTTTATAGTTGATTTGGAGTGGTATGTTTTAACTATTTGGAAATTGCTCCACCTCAGCTACTTGTTATGCCTAAACAAAACAACAAAATGCCAAGTCATGAAAAATGTTCTTGTGTTAGGTTTGGATGAATGCTAGAACCATTTGATGAACAAACCAATAGTCTCATGCATAATTTCATGGCAATCACAGTGAAGGCCACTCCTTACCTACATATTCAAAACTAAAAATGTTGCACTCATAGCATTATACATGAAAGCCCCTTGGATGAATGTGAACAGTCAAATCAGAAGCTCCCACATACATAGAAGGTGTTAGACCACCATATTCATTAAGAATGGCAATGACAAGCTATAATGATTGCCCACTAGTTTCATTCATTCCAAATTTGAAGTGGAGATCATGCACAATAATTTGTTGAAAATTTGAAGCAAACACAAGATTTGCATCCCGTGTTTCTACCACATTTTTGAAACCAATAGGATTACTTGGCTATGATGTTAGCTAGCACTAAGGAAATTCAGAATTATATTTAAAATTTACCTTGATAGCCATTTGGATGTCGGTTTGCTTAAGTGTCACAAAATTTATAAGAGTATTGTATTACTTTATATTGTAAAATCAAATGTTTATGGTTAATTTTTTGTGAAAATGTTGTGAATATTATTTTTTGGGAATATTTATTATGGACAAGTACATCAATTTTGGAAAATTAGCATTGGGGAGTTCATGCTGAAAAAATAAGCCTCCCAACTGGTTACATGTTTATTTATTTTTAATCTTTTGTTGTGATTGTTAAGATTGTGTAAGGAGAATGGCACAAAAGTTTAAACTTTAATTACCAAAATTATTGTTGAGGTACATTTACCTAATCTAGGTGGTTGGAGTAGATTAATGACTATTGATAAAAGTTCCACAAATGTTGTGGTTTCATTTGTTTGTGCCACATGTCTACAAACCAAAAATAGGCGATAAGTGTTTTTATGACTAAGGGTGTTGTGTAACAAAAAAATATTAAGATGGAATCCACAAAACCCAAGGTACCATTTAGGAAGAGGTTATGGGAACATATCTAGAATGCAAAAGCAATCTATCGATGCACCTGCAAAGGTCTAAATTGAAGAGGAGTTGAAAAGTGTTAGTGAACTAAAAGACTTAGTAGACCTAGAGTTGAAAGTTGTAAGCATCAATACATTGGGCATGAATGGAAAGAAAACCAAGGCGTAAACCAATTTGACAACAGCACAACCTAAGGTTCAAGTTATAGAATGGATGTTACAAAAAGAACAAGGTAATTTTTTCTAGTATTGATTTTTTTTGTTTTACTCTAGGTTTCAATTTTGAAATCAATTGATTTCATTGCTAGTCAATTCTTGAATCAAGTTTGGAATATTGTTGTATGTTGCAAAAAAAATATTTTTTGGTTCATAAAGTGTATTAAGAGGTTTCATGACCACTCATACTTTCACAGTTTAAAGAAATTGTTCATGCTTAAATGTATGGTTGTGATTGGGGAGGACAAGTAGGACAAATAGGTGTGTTGGAAACCAATGTGGCTTTGTTGAAAGACAAACTAAAGGAGTTGGGTACATAGATGAATGTTCATCTTCAATTAGATGTTACAGTGGCAAAACTTAAGAATCTAAAAGCCTCTACTAAAAAATTTGATGAGAAGATTAAGCTAAAGATGGAGGTCCAAAGGCATATTGAAAGATTCCAATTGAACAAAAGGTTAGTGGAGGCCTTGCATGAACAAGTGTAATTTGGTAAGGAAAAGTTGCACTATGTGAAAGCAGAGTATGATAATATAAAAGTTGTAGCTAGTCAAATTGAAAAGATGGTGGCTACGATGACTATAGATAAGGTTTGATTTACTAAATATGCCAAATGCTTATGAAAGGGGAACTTGAAGCCCATTCACCCCACAAAGCAAGTGCACCCATTGTTTTAAACTAAGTAACTTTCAAATTTGAAACTAATCCCATTTGCTATTTGCAACAATTGGTACCTCTATATGGATGTTGAGACTACTTTGTGTGGGCATCTATATCATCCCAATTGCCTTTGTGTACACCTACAAGATTCAGCAGCATGTAAGAAATGTGGACAGTTCATGCATCCACTATGGTTTGATAGCAAAGGCATCAAGTGTGTGGACAGAAAATAATCTGAGAAGCAATGTTTGACTTTGGGATTGGCTAAGGAGGTGAAGATGTGACTCCATGATCATCATAATGCTACAATCCATCCAAATGTTTGGTGGTTCATTCTATCATTCTTTATTTTCAATTCATGTATAATTAGATTTTGTTAACCATGTTTGGAACTTTTAAATGTGTAATGATTTCTATCCAAAATTGATGCAAATCGAAAATTTTGTTGAAGGCCTAAGGTCTCTAAACCCTAAAACACATTAGGGTCCTTGTTGTCCAGGATTGATGCAAATGGAAATGTTTGTCTTGATTGATTATTTATGCCTAGAAGTGATGCAATGGAAAATTATATTGTTCAAGGTTAGTTCTGATCAAACTTGATGTGAATGGAAATGTTTTTTATTAATTAATTGGTTTCTTTTGTCCAAAAATGATGCAATGAAAAATTATGTTGTTCAAGTTTATTTCTAATTAGAATTCATGGGAATGGAAATGTTTATCCTAATTGGTTTATTCTATCTAGAATTGATGGAATGGAAATTTTTGTTATTCAAGGTTATATACTTTTGATCAAAATTGGTAGAATTAGAAAGTTATGTCGAAGGGTTCTTTCTATCTAGAAATGATGCAATGGAAAATTTAGTTGAAAGGTTGTTTTTGTCTAGAATTCATGCAAATTTGGAAATGTCTCTCTAGGTAATTAACTAGTTTTTTTTACCCAAAAATGATGCAATAGAAAAAGTTTGTTGTTTAGGGTTGCTTCTAATTAAAATTGATGCACATGGAAATATGTACATCCTAATTGGTTATTTTTGTCCAAAAGGGATGCAATGGAAAATTCCATTGTTCAAGGTTATTTTGATCAGAATTGATAGAATTAGAAATTTATGTTGAAAGGTTAGTTCAATCCAAAATTGATGCAATGGAAAAATCAGTTGAAGGGTTACTTTTATCCATAATTCATGGAAATGGAATTTTCTCCCCTAATTAATTGGTTTTTTTGGTTTAGAAATGATGTAATGAATTTTTTTATTCAAGGTTGTTTCTAATCAAAATTGATGCAAATGGAAATGTGTAATATTAATTGGTTATTTCTATCTAGAAATAATGCAATGGAAAATTTTATTGTTCAAGGTTACTTCTGAACAAAATTGATGGAAATGGAAATGTTTGTCCTAATTGTTTTATTCTATTTAAAATTGATGCGATTGAAAATTTTATTGTTTAAGGTTCAATTCTTTTGATCAGAATTGGTAAAAATAAAAAGTTTTATTGAAAGGTTGTTTTTGTCCAAAAGTGATGCAATGGAAAATTCAGTTGAATGGTTGTACTTATGTTTATATTTCATGCAAATGGAAAATTATATTGAAGGGTTTGTGTATTATGTTTTATAAATCATTTTCTAGTGGTATTGGTCTTTTACATGGTAGTTGCATTTTATGGCATGACCTTTTGAAGACTATTGTTTCATGAAGGTTAATATGTATATTTTTACATTCAACACTTAATTACTAGTTAAACTATAGTGAAATATTTAGTATTTACCTTGAGTACAATAATATTTATGAAAAATATTAGTGTAGACTAGAATATAGAAGGTAAACCTTTATTAAATACTTTGTATGTGGAGTATTTAAATTGTTGCACCCATGGAAATTTAGAATAAGTATTCAATTGGTATTTTTCTCAGCTTACATTATTTGTTATAATATACCAATAATGTAAGTCAATGTTAAAGTATTTGGCATTTGTTGACTTTTGTGAAATATTTTAGTTAATTTGTAATACTATATAGGTATTGGTTCAAGTATTTTTCTCACTCTACACTTTTTGTTATAATATACCAATAATGTAAGTCAATGTTAAGGTATTTGGCATTTGTTGATTTTTGTGAAATATTTTAGTTAATTTGTAATACTATATAGGTATTGGTTCATGTATTTTTCTCACTCTACACTTTTTGTTATAATATACCAATAATGTAAATCAATGTTAAGGTATTTGGCATTTGTTGATTTTTGTGAAATATTTTAGTTAATTTGTAATACTATTTAGGTATTGGTTCAAGTATTTTTCTCACCCTACACTTTTTATTCTAGTATTACCAATAATGTAAGTCAATATTAAGGTATTTGGTATTCGTTAATTGTTGTAAAATATTTTAGTTAATGTGTAATATTACATATAGGTATTGGTTCAAGTATTTTCCTCACCTTACACCTTGTCTTTTAGTATTATTATTAATGTAAGTTAGTGTTAAGGTATTTGGTGCACTTAATGAATTAATATTTGGTCTTAAATCCAGTAAAAATATTTCATGGTTATACCTATCAATTTTAAATATTTGGTGTTGCTAACTTATAAACATTTATTGTGTTTTGAAGATACTATTCCAAAAAGGTTATAAAGTAATGAATGTATTATTCAATATATATTGAAATTTTCATTAAATTAAGTTTGTAATATTGTATATTTTTGGCAGATGTCAGTGATTAAAAACCTTTGAGTGAGGTGATCAACAATGTATGAAGTGGGTAGCAGAAATTGTATGCCACAAACAAGACAAGAAGTGAGTTGGAGGGCATACATTTGAGTCTTTTTACCTCACACTTCCCATCACCTAGCAGAACATTCCACATACAAGTCAAGCTTCACCGGTCATAGGACATCTTTTGCAACATTCTTGGATGGAGGAGTTTAGTTTTAGAGTCACTAAGGATGGAACACCTTGAATAGTAACAATGCCAACTCTATTAATTGAAATAGTCCTTGTCCCAACCAAATCAACACATGGCAAACTTATGTATGCAAGTGTAGGTGCTAATGAGGAAACAACACATGAACAACTTATTATTGCACTTGCAATAAATGTAACGAATGAAGACAAGGTGAAATAGGTGTTGACTAATCTTGGTTTAGATACATGAGGCAAAAGTGGATCCAAAGGTAAATCAACATCCACTTTTATAGTGCCAAAGGAGGAAAATTTGACACCATTGAATGCTTCCAAAAAGAGGAAGACTCCTTAAAAAAACACTACATATGTAGTGGAGATTAGAGAGTATGATAACTTGAAGGGGAAGTTGATTACTATAGCAGATGATATACACTTACCTTTTCAACAATCCTTCATGCAATTTCACTTGAAGGCAAAGTCCAAAACTTTGATTTTGTTGCAATAGAAAAGGCTTTTGAAGAAGCAACAATAGTGGAAGATGAAGGGGAGGGGGAAGAAGAGGTTGAGGAGTAGGAAAAAGGGCAACATGATGAAAAGGATGACAATAGTGGTGGTGATGAAGAGGATGAAAGGAGTCATATGAAAATTCTAGATTAGAAGACTAGGTTGCACAATCACCATGTCCAAAGTCAAAGTGTGCATTAAGTCGTCCTATGAAGGTGAAAAAAAATGAAACAAAGCCTAATGCTAAGAATGCTGCAAAAATTATGCACCATATAATAATAGTCTCCACTCAAAGGGGTTGTCTGTTTCCAACATGTACATCCAACATGAAGCCATCCAACAAACCTCATAAAGGTCAAAGTAACAAAAATTTGACAAAGGTGACAACTTCAAATTCCATGAAAACTTGCATGATGAAAAGTAAAATCTTGAAAAATAATGCTCCCAAGATGAAGACAATAGATTGAAAATAAAAAAAGAAAGCCAAACATATCAAGTCAATGACCCATATGTGTATTTTTCTCTATCATAGCGATTCTATTTGCACATTTTGTAAGGGCTTAGTCATTGATCTTAGCCTAGGAATGTAATGGAACCCCGTTCTACACTCTTAATACAACTTGAATACATGTGGCCTAGGCATGTTAGATTTTACTTTTTTGGACAACGTGCAAATAGGTTTCAGATCTCTTTGAAATAATGAAACATTTCTTGCATGTTACTAAGGATCATTTGATCTTGCTAATTCTTACTTTCTTTGATTATAACTTGTTGCATTTGCTAACATGGGCTTGGAGATAATGAACATCCAAGTTGTTATTGCTAGCAAATTTTTTGGATCTATTCTACATGGTTAATGTCATATGCTGAATCCCGGGAAAAATATTCATAGCCATTTGTTCATGCTTTACATATGGTTTCAATTACACATAGAAAAAGGTGAACTTGTAGAATAGTTTTTTTGGATTTATTCTACATAGCTTGGTATGGAGCAAGTGAGAATTCATGCAATTTGTATGTATGTGCATAAATTTATGACTAATGTTTATATTCATTTGATTTGAAAATAAGGTTGTCCAAGTATGATCCAAACATGATTTTGAATTGCCCAAATTTGCGGCAATTTGGTGATTTCGAACAAGATGCAAAATTATGGAATATATCTTTGAAATAATCCAAAAATTTCTTGAATTTTTTTTATCATGCAGACTAAAACAAAGGAACATGCAAGCAATGTTAAGAGCAAAGTAATGAAAATTAGTGGGTAGCAAGTAAATCATGTGGATAGAAACTAGGTGGATAATTGCTATACATATTTTAAATCCACTTGAAAGCTCTTTTATTGCATTATGACTAATGCACCATAATTGTTGTATCATATGATAGTAAGGTTCTAAATTCAACTCAACAAAGCACCTCAAGTGATGAAACCTTGTGGGAATGGATACATGCATTTGAAGATCTACAAGCTAAATCTACCCAATTAGTTCATGACATGTTTGATATTTTAAGAGGAATCTTGTTGGTTCTCAATAAAATTTTAACTTTTCAAAATTGGTTATTCATACATATAAGATTAATCTTTTCTCAAATTGATCAAATTCTAATCTTTTGGATAATTTTTCAAAATTGGGGATGTTTGTCATGGAATTTACACATGCATTACAAAATTTATCCTACAGAAACTATTGTTAGAACATAATGTTTTTCAACAAAGCTAGGACAATGAGATGAGGAAAGTAATACATACACATGATATGAAATAAATGCCCCTCCTACAGAAAATCTTGCATTGTACTATTGACAAGTCTTTCTCAAGCATGACATTCATAGATAAAAGTTGTAATAGAATGTGAGCTAGGTTTGCCACACATTTTCCAAAATATATTTCACAACTATTCATGTGCCCAATTTAATTTTCAACTAAGGTTTAATGAATAAATAGTTTTTGGATACAAGAATATCATCATCTTTTGGCAACAACATATCTGCTACAACATGCTAGCCTCTTGAAAAACTTCCATCAAAATTCTTTTGCCGTTTACTTTCAAACTTAAGAAATAGGAAAGCAAAATATGTAAACATCACCATCTTGTACAACTACAACAATTCATTACAAGGTGTTGGTATGGAGAAGTAAATTTAAATGATCTCCCACACTAACACATAATGGTTAGGCAACCCAAACTTCGTACATAATGCAATCTAAAACCACATTTTAAAATAATATTCTACAATACTTTTAGTTAATTAAATAATCTTCAATATTTTATTACTTTGGTCTTGAAATATTCATGATTGGGCCAATAATTTACTCTTTTTGCCTTATCAATCACTTATAGAACTTAAGGGTTTAGTGATATTTAAATTGCATAATTCAACCCAATTAGACCCAAGACTCCAATGACACATGAAACAAGGATTTTAGGTTCATTTCTATTTTAACATCTCAATACAAACCTCTTCAAGTTAGCAACATGTCCCAAATAAAAACCATGTGTATTTCCAGCACCCCATATCCAAAAAGTTGAACTATAACTAAAAGACAAATGCACTTCTAGATACTTAAGAAAATAACTCATTTCCATGTAGGTTTACAACATTTATACTCGACTTTGCCCTCCAATACATAGAAGCATGATCAAGAACTAAATAAATTCTTGCAATTCCTTGGAACTCCATATGCACATAGATTGTTACATCAACAATACCTAGTCATAAACAAAACAAGTTTAGTTAATTACCAGATCAACATACAATTTTTGCCCACATTGAACCATAGTATACCTCATTGTTGATCAATGATTACTTCATAGTCCACATAGTGAACAGAAAAGCAAGTGTTTTTTGTTCTTATATGCAATAAAATTGAATAGTTCTTATAGTTTGTGTACCTTATTGTAGTTTTGTCCATGTGCCAAGGACTAAATTTTTGGGTAGCCATGTATTGATTAGTAGTCATCCTCCAAGTTTGGTAGGTTAATGCGGATAAACATCATAATTTTTAAAGACATGTGATACATTGGTGTATTGCCTACTACATGATGATGAACCATAAACATAACAAATTTTGATGCACAGACAAGATGAGGAAAAAATCAAGGCTTCTGTCCAACAAGCTTACAAAAGACATGCTACCACTTTGTTGTTCACGGCCCCATCTTTGATAGTAACAACCTCCAATGATGACAGATCTCGACTCAAGGGAATTCCCCCAATCATCGTTCAACCCATATGCACCAACTTCAAAGATAGGTTTTTCATAGTAACATAAAACTCACAATCCTCTTCATTATTGGGAGTTGCATTGATAACAAAATTGTTTTCAATTTCTAATGACTACATAATATCTTCTCCATTACTTCTAGGCTCCCATTCATCCTCATCATTTGTTGCTTCAACAAGATTTTGGATGTAAGATTTATAGGCACAAGTAAGTGAATGCACCAATTTCTAGCATGTTGTGAGGAAATGTAGTTCTCATAATCTTCATCCAGACAAAATCCACAAAAGCAAGAAAGGTTCTTGATACACAATTTGGTTAGATCCCTTGCAGAACAAGATGCCACACAATGCAGTTTTTGAATACATGTCAAATTCTTTGTTGCCCATTCATCGTCAAAGTCCACATCACCCACCTTGACATGCCCAAAAACCCTTTTCAAAGGGGAATTTAAAACAATTGATAGGAACAAAAAGTTCGACCAAATTTAGTTGCTTGAAGAAAATTCGCCACATCTTCAATATTTTGCATCAAGTGCCCATGTGTGTTCAATTGTTGTGCATGTAGTGCTCATTTCACCACAAATCGCATGCCCCATCGTGTTTCCCTTTCCCATGGCTAGTCCCAAAAAAAGACCATAACATGACACATCCCTTTGTAACCTCTGGGTATTGAGAGACAAAGTAAAATGGCTGGGCAAACTTAGAATTGCCCAATACAGCCATTAAACCAAACATATTGTTTTGTGGGAATGAAACCACCCTTTGTCATGTGGTTCCAATGTAAGAGTAAGCAATGTTGGACAAAGAGGGTGTCATGTTTACCATCATTTGAAATATAGAAATGAATATCTTTCAATAGTTGCATCTCTTTTCTATTAGGATCTGTTGTTGGATTTAAATAGTAAGTGATCTGCACCAAGATGGTGACATTCAAAGAATTCCAATGGGCCTCTTGAACTTCATTTTGCTTAGCAAAGGTGTAGAATTTTGCAAAATCTATGATTGATAGCATTGAATCTTCTAATAATGAATGCAATGACTCTTTGAATGGGCAATCTTGCCATTTGGGCGCATAGTTGTGGGTGATAAAATTTTGCAACATTTTTTTTGAAAACCTCAAGAAGACTTTGGGGGTGCTACAAACTGGGCAAACCTTGTTGCACTTTTGATCTATCCATGCTTTTGATACACATGTGGTGACCTTTTTATGTCGCCTCCAATTAAAATCAAAGTCATCATCTTTGAAATCATGATTTGGATTATTTTCATCTGGGCAGAAAGGTAACAAATCTAGTCCACATAATTCACATGTCCCCATCAAGCAATCACACTTGTACCACTCTTCAAATTGATCTTTTGGACACACACAAGACTATCAAATGCTTGTAACACCTTTATACACAATTGAGGCAACACCATAACGCCCATTCACCCTTTCCATACTAGGATTTTTGCAAACAACTTCACATGTACATTCACAAGCATAATGAATAATTCCAAGTTTTGCCTTCATATTATTCAGACTCTATTGCATTTCTTCCATTTGTGAATGATAAATATAATAACATGTATTCTTTTCCTTTAGGCACTTTACATAAAAAGGTTTCAACCTCTCAAATGTGCACTATGAAATCTCCACATTTGGATGCGCAAGCTTAAAACAAAGGAAGAAGGAAGTCTACAAGCAACATCAAACATAATATGAAGGGTAGCTATTAGTTTTACATTTCAAAACAATATAAAAGACCCAATTCTATTTCGAGGTATTCAGTATGAATTCAAATTAGCAAGTATTTGAAATATCATCATTACTGGACATCTTAACCTATATTCTATGTTCTTAGAACCAACATCAAGGTAATGGAGGTCTAGATCTCCAGTACATTCAACATTTGAAAAACAAAACCCAATAAAATTCGAGGTTAACTGTCAATGGTAGGTTTCAACAATGTTAAAAACCTAGGATTGAAAACTTCTTAAGAACTCAAAAATACTACTAAACATTTAAAAGATAAAACCCAACAAACATTGAGGTTAAAATTATAATCTTTGACCTTTCAAAACAATACAAAAGACCTAATATTTCAAATTTCCCAAATATTGAAAAAACTCACACTTGTGTTCCTTCATAAGAATACTTGGACCAAGTATCTTAGAATTGTATGGTATTGAAAAAAATTCAATGAACTTGTAAGTCTACAATCGAATTCCAGATTATTAAATCTAATTTTTAAGAAACTTCTTTTCTTAAATTTACTTATAACAACCACTTGTTGTTAGAAATATTATTCGTTTATAATTCCCAATGTTGATGAATGTGTTAAACATTCATCAAAAGGATGAATAGTATTCACATCCTTGTAGTAGTTAGATTAAGTTGAATAATGGTGGTTAGGGTTTAAAAGTGGAAGCTACTTAAGGCTTGGCAGTGGCTAGGATTAGGGTTTGGTGGCGACTAGGTTAGGGTTAAATGGTGGCTACTTTAAGGTTAGGAGATAATATATAGTGGAGTGGTTTTGAATAGTCTTTCATTATTTCCTTTCATGGTTTTTGAATGCACATAAAACCTTCAAGCATTGTTAGTTGTTATAAGTCATAGTTTTGTGATTTTAGCATTTTGAAACATACAACCTTTGTAATATTTTTGTTAGTTAATACAATTGTTCCATTTCTTGTTTGTTTTCAAGTTTATTTCCAATACTTCTGTAATATTCAAATTTTATTATCCACACATGATGAACAAAATTCATTTAGCAAGGATTGAAGCACTCAATAAACATTGAAATCAATTTTGGAAATATTCAAGATGGCTGAAGAAGCAAGATTTAATTCATTCAATGAATCTAGAAGATAAGGTTTAAATTATTTAATACTTAGGCATAAAAAATTATAAAAGGATGGAAATAATAACCCAAAATTACAATTGAATTAAAAAAAAAATTAAGGCAAGGCTTAAGGTACATGCAATAAGGCCTGAAGTTTTTAGAAAGGTTAGAAATAATATTTGAAATATTCAATAGAGTTAGAAGGGATTAATAAATGTTAAGGAAAGGCTTGAAATAAAATTGAAAGTATTCATTAAGGTTGGGAGTATTTAGGAAGGGTAGAAATAATACATGAAATATTTTGTAATACTTGAAGCATTACACCAAAATGCGTCCTAATTCACTCTAGGTTTCATTATATTTTGAATGAATTTGGACATTTTTATCATGGTGAAATTCGTTAATCTTCTAGTGAATGGGGACTAGTTGTTACGGATAATGAATTAGTCCACTTGTTAGTTAATTAACTAAGTAGCATGGAAATCAATGAAATTTAAATGATTTAATATTTAATATTATTGATAATTTCATGAATTTGTAGCCTATGAATTATTGACACATGTCATTACTTATGTTAGGTTAAAAACCTAACATAAGTATATAAGCAATGTAATCAACTTAAATAGACAACTACTTTAGGGAATTACATAGGAAAATATTCGGTCAACTTACAACTATTGACCACAAACACATCATTTGTGAGGTTTTATCTTTTGACATCTAGGATGGAAGCAAACATTTATACCATGAAACCACTAAACTTGTTGTGATAATGTGTTACATTGCATTTTATTTATCAAATACTTCATTTTAAACATTACAAAAACATAAAATTTGAAAATTCATATCTTATTATGATTTAGTCCAAATAAAATTATTAAAATTTAATTAATTTTTTTCAATAATGTACATAATTACATTTATCAAAATGTAACATATGTTTTTTTGAATATCACTATTCAATAACATTTCATGATCATTCTTTTGAATTTTTTTATTTTAATAAATGGATAAGATTTTTGGTAATATAATAATGCTACCTATGTTAGAATACTTTAAAATATTCTGGGGCTACTTTTCATTGTTTTAAATTATTTCACCCTACATTATTTATGGCTATTTATGGTTATTTTCAATTTTTGGGGTTATTTTTAATTATTTCACCTTGGTTATTTTCAATTTTTGGGGTTATTTTTAATTATTTCACCTTGGTTATTTTCAGTTATTCTAAATTACTTTTGGCTATTTTTTATTATTATAAATAATTTTTGGCTATTCCAAATTATTTCATCTTAGGTTATTTTCAATTATGTGATGCTATTGTTGGTTACTTTTGGCTATTGAAGGTTATTCCACCTTATGTTATTATTGGAGATTATAAGTTATATTACTATAGGTTATTTGTGGCTATTATTAGTTATTCTATTGATAGCTATTGTTGCATATTCTATTGGTGGTTATTAGTAGTTATTTTATTGATGGTTATTAATGGTTATTTTATTGATGATTATTGGTAATTATTTTATTGCTAGTTATTAATGGTTATTTTATTGATGATTATTGGTAATTATTTTATTGCTAGTTATTAATGGTTATTCTATTTATCACTATTGGTAATTATTCTATTGCTAGTTATTAATGGTCATTATATTGATGATTATTGGTGGCTATTGGTAGCTATTTTATTGCTGGTTACAAATGGTCATTCTATTGATGACTATTGGTGGCTATTGGTAATTATTTTATTGTTAGTTATTAATGGTCATTTTATTGATGATTATTAGTGGTTATTGGTAGTTATTTTATTGTTGGTCATTAATGGTTATTTTATTGATGATTACTAGTAGTTATTTTATTGATGTTTATTAATGGTTATTTTATTGATGACTACTAGTAGTTATTTTATTGGTGTTTATTAATGGTTATTTTATTGGTGGTTATTGGTAGTTATTATAATGGTGGGTATTAATGGTTATTTTATTTATGAATATTAATGGTTATTTTATTAATGGCTATTAATGATATTTTATTGGTGGATATCAATGGTTATTTTAAATCAAACTATTATAGACTATTGCACCACTAAAAATTGGCCAAAATGTAACCATTATATTTGCGATGACATGCGATTATTAATTATTTGCAACTACATTTGAACATTTTTGCAACTATTTCTTGTGTTGGTCATATTTGTGACTACAACACAATTAATTTGGAACTATTTTGGTGTTCATCCTTCCATGTGAATAACATTTGTTTAATTTTCATCCAAGAAGAACAATTTATGTCCCATTAGTTATAAATGTGACCAATTTAATTACAACCGTATGAATATACAAAAGTGTATTTTATGAATTCTAAAAAATATAGTTGGGTTTATTAGGATTTATAAATGTATATTTTTAATTAATATGAACAACCATCTTATATGTGTATTCAAGTATTATTATTAGCTTAAATAACATTAATATTATGGTTACATTAAATAATGTATATTTTGAGTATATTAAACTTTTATGTAAGATATTTATTAAATATAGTCTGCCCATATTATAAATTTATTCTAACCATCTTATTATACTTTTCAAAATTATTACAAATGAAATTTATTATTATTTATATTTATATTATATTTATATTATATATTTATATTCAATACATGTGACAAAAAACTAAAAATCAATATTATCCTTAAATAAATTTTAATTGTAATATCTTATTACATAATGATCATAATGATGAGATGATGATGCTGATATTAAAATGATAGGAAAAATAATTGTAATAAATCATAATAGCTTTAACAAATGACGTAATAATATATAATAATAATTTAAAAATAGCTAACCTAGGCTAGGTACAAATTACATTATTATTACTATAAGTAATCAATTATGAAGTATTATTATATTAATATATTAATTATTAAGAAATATTAATATATAGTTTTATTTTTTTCTATTTCAAATTCATAATTGGTATTTATTTATTATTTTAAAAAATGATTTTAATCAATTATTGATATATAATTTTTATTTTCAGTTTTATTATTCTATTATTCTATAACTATTATTATATTAATTACAATGGAAATCTAATAAATTGTTATACAAGTGCATAATTATTTTTGATGCAAAAATATACTTGGTAGAAATATATAATATGTATTGTAATAGTTCATAAATAGATTTAAAAAGTGAAGTAATAATATGAATAATAAAAATAAAATAGCTAACCTTGGCTACCAACTAGTTACAATATTAATTGAATTAATGTTATTGTTATTATAAAATATTTACACCTATATTTATTACTAAATATATAAATTAAAATAATAATGGGAATAATTATAATAAAATAGTTAGCCTAGGCTAGGTGTTAATTATATTATTAGAAATAACAAAAACTAGTACTCAATGTTTATAATTAATAGTTAATAATTATTAAATACAGAATATTTCAGTTATTAATTTATTTCGTTGCAAAATATTGATTTATTAGTTATTAATAATTAGCTAATTATTTCAATATTATCCAATTTTTTATTAAATTGGTTCATAGATTATTATAGTTAATTTATATTTAAAAATGAATAGTATTCTTGTTTATTTAGTCAATAAATTAAGTAATAAATAATAACCAATAATATAATTAATCAATAATCATAAGACATTGATGATTATTACTATAAATAATTATTTAATTGGATAGTTTATAAAATGAATTATTTAGGTTCTAATTTTTTTTATTAATTATTTAGCAAGTTTATTATTATTTATATTATATTCATGAGATTTTTATTAATTTTATTAATTAATTAGGTCATTAGTTAAGTAATTAATTAGTTAGTTAATTATGACTTAGTTATATACTTTTCAAGATGAAAATGAAAGCGAAAACATATGGGATAAAAAAATTTAGTTGTAAGTAGTTTGCAATTAAAAATGTTTAGTTGTAAACGACTTATGACAAAAAAAATTATCCCATATGTTTTGGCTTTCATTTTCATCTTGAAAAATATATAAACAATGTGTTTTGTTTTACATTTTCATATTTAAAAAGATTAGCATATGGGAGGAGTCAATCAAAATGATTTAACTCAAAATAAAATATAAATATTCATGTACTTACACTTAACCACCTACTTCTTTAACTTACGTACCTATTTATCTACCTACCTACCTATGTACCTACCTACTTAAGTAGGTATTTGGCCTAAGTAGGTGAATAGGTCTTATATAAATAGGTGTTTATTGTAGATGGGTAAGTAGGTATATAAATAAATAGGTACTTAGTTCAACCTACAAACTTAAATATTGATTTAAATTTAATTTGGAAATTTTCAATTAATATGCCATGTGGCAAATTTATATTGCACCACTTGTCATAATTTAAACCATCCAAGCTTTAAAATTAAAGGTTTTAAATTATTCAAAATAATAATAAAATATTTTTAATTATTAAGAGTTGGGACACGTGGCAACACATAATTTATTCCCATTGTTCATTAAAAATTTGCATCTTAACTACAAACAATAATTCGTATATGACCAATCAAAGGATGAAGGTGTAATTCGTTGACTTTTTTTTTCATCCAAAATTCATTGTCGTTTGCGATTAATGTCAATGTGACTTGTCCAACACGACTATTAAAATTTTAATTGCAAATATTGTTTAGAACTAAAAATTAATCACATGGACTAGTTGCAAAATGACTATTTTCTACTAATGTTGGTGGTTGTTATGGATATTATATCAGTGATTATTGGTGATTATTTTATTAATGGCTATTGGTGGCTATTTTATTACTAGCTATTAGTGGTTATTCTATTAATGGCTATTTTATTATAGGCCATTAGTGGTTATTGATGGCTATTCTATTGGTGGACATTAATGGTTATTTCATTAATGGCTATTGGTGGTTATTCTATTATAAGCTATTATTGGATATTTTAGGTTATATTATCATAGGTTATTATTGGTTATTAGGGGTCATTTTACCTTTGGTCATTATATTTTATTTTAGATTATTTTAAATTGTTATACTTTAGATAAAATAATTTATAATAATATAAAGTAGAATGAACTTGAATAACTTAAAGCATAATTTGAAATAAAATATTTTAACTTAAAATAAAATAACTTAAAATAAAAAGTTTATAATATATTAGCTAGGATACCTTAAGGTAGAATAACATATAATAATTTATAATAACTTATAATAACTTATAATAAATTAGGTTATAAGTTAAAATAACTAAGGTATCATAAAATAAAATAGAGTATATCATGAAATAACATATAGTATTTAAAACAACAACATAAAAATAAACCTATTCACACAATAAATTATAATAGTAAATTATGTTAACTAGTAGTGAAACATAGTGTTTACATAATGATATTATAATGAAATGACTTTAATTGGGGTGAAATCATTAGAATGAAGTCAACTTATTTCACTTTTAAGGTCCCATACTAATTAAATCTAATGAACTACACCTTACTTTTGTATTAGTGTTTCCCTTTCTCTTACATATGATCCCCCTTGCTTCCGCCTTGTTGATCATGTGGGTGTTTGGAATTTGAGTTTGTTGGTGAATTACCATGAACAAATTTTCTACTATAGCAATCAGTTCTTCATCATTTGTGTGGCAATATTGATACCCATTCTTGTTCATGGAAGGTCCAAAGAGAGCTTCCACTTCTTCCTCCAAAAGATCCCTCCCTACTTTCAAATGTTTTGGGGCGAGTCTTTTATTACAAATATCAACATACTTCTTAGAGATTTCTTTCTTGGAAGGTAGGGTTTTCTTATCAAAAATAATCTTTGGTGGTGTCTCATACAAAGGATCTACCCATGAAGATATGATAAGTTCTAATTTTACATGTTTCTCTGAGTTTGTGGTGCCCAAGCTAGTTGTTGCATCTACGTTAAGTGACATGGTATTTGATGCAATGATTGAAGAGGTTTTTACAAGCATAGAAGAAAGCATGTACAATTCTACCTACTTTTTGTGTTTTTGTCAAAGCTCTCACACACATCCAAACTTCTCTCAAATGATTCCAATTCAAATCGAGAGGTTGGATATTCTAATCGTACTTAGTCTTGTCCACGCACCTATTAGTGACAATGAATTTATGTGGTTAAGATCTCCAAAAGAAAACTTGTGCGATCAAAATCTCATGAGGGAAACCTCATGACAAAAAATTCAAATTTCCCACTCCCCACCTACACACCTAGGTTTAAAATTATTTTTCCCTTAGCCAATGGAAACAACCAAAAATGCCAACTCATCACTATAATGGGATTGTTACGGACTCGTATGGAATGGAGCATCTTCCGCTTTTGAACCACCATACCATGCATCTACCCTAAGGCCAGAAGTCAATGTCTTGAGGAAGGTGCTCTCAAAAATTAATTTATTAGGAGTGAAAATGTGATTTCCATGCTTGCTGTTGATTAGGCAATTGAAAGAAAAATCATTCACCAATTGCCATGCACAAGGAAACACGTGTACCTTGCTATGAAGAGACTATAAAATTGTCCAATTCCCAAGTGACTCATGTAGAATATTTTCATAAGGATGTTTTGACATACTATTTGTAAAGATCAAGGTGAGTTATACACAAGCATTTGGCATGCACAAAGCAATCCAAAGCATCAAGAACTATCCATGCTATGGTCCATGGCTACTCTTGTTACTGGTTGTTTTTGTCTCACTACCCCAAAGGCAAAAGTAGTATTCAAACAATAAAATCACTATTTTTAGGCCCATAGAAAAAGGGTGTGGAGGTCGGGGAAGTTGAAACCACCTTAGATGTGAATGAGGGAAGCTATGCTTGAAGAAGACGGTTGGGGTAACCAAATCCAATTATAGGCTACCCTAAAACAACTAATATTGGAGTAATTCCAACATTAGTGCTAAACATTTCAATTTCATACTCTTGCAGTTGTTGCACCATCGTTATAAATAGGTCCATCCTAGACAAAATAATTTTAGAGCAAAAGAAGATTTATTAGATTTTTAGAAAATAGAATCATAAAAAAAATTTAGATAATATCCGTAATTCTAAGAAATACCCCATGTTATAAACAAAGGGTGAATTATTTGTTTGAATTATTTGTTTCTAGAATGCGCAAATTGGATTAATAAAGTTATAATATGGACTACTTGAACTAAAAATGAAAACCATGATCATGTTAAATTCCAATTAATGTGTTCCATTTGTGCACCACTTTGTGCCAAAGACTAAATCACATAATAAAGACAATACTTGATTACACACAATAGATTGATAAACCAAGAGCAAAACTATCAATTACATCTTCAATTAGATTTCAAACTTCACATGAACACAATTGAAACCTTATTATAGTTTCCCATAAATCACAAGGGCAATTTGTGAAAGGTGGATAAAAATGTGTGAAACAAAGGGTGAATTAATTTGATGGTTGGTTGACAATTTTTCACCCATTGATAACTTTGGAATAATTATTGTCTTATAAGAAACATCAAATATGCAATCACCACTATTGGAAACCTGAACTCAATTTCACATTCACTATGAGAAATTATGTTTGCGGTAACTAAACTACCCTATAATTAGAGCTCCAAAACAAATAATATACAACAACATTGCAACTGTCCCATGGAAATAAGACAAATTAATAATTAAAATGTCATGTCAAAAAATCAAGGAGTTGTATTGTAGTTGCAAATTAATTGCAATATATATATAATAATACAATGTATATATGGTTGTAGTCAATCATGTTTGATTTTGTTGACAAATTGCATTTTAATTACATGTAACAACTACATCACAACTAGGATAAATTTAGTTATTAATTAACGACTACTTTGCAATAAATGTATAACCTAGAGTAACACATATGATCATGATATGTGTATACATTTCCACCACCCAATATATATGACATTTCAACTTGTTTGCAATCAGTATGCAATTGTATTTCAATTTAAAATTTGAAATTTAAATATATGAAATTTGGGCAAGAGACCTTTAAGCAAATGACACATGGCAATATATCAATAGATTTGCCCCAATGCATCAACAACCTTCATGCTTTTATGCATATTTTCAAGAAATTCAAAATGATTTTTTAAAAAATATTTTTATATAAATACATTTTGTGTATTTCCTAGCCTTTTGGTGATGCAATTTTCATATCATGTGGTATAATTAAGATTAATTTTGTTTGTTTAGTTTAGAACTGAAACCAAAATGTTGTATAAGCTTTATTATTTATGTAAATAAATTAGAGATTTAAGGGATTTTTATTTTATTTTGGAGATTAAAGGTTCTTGTTCTTACTCTTTGAAAAATTGAAGACTTTTGTTTTTTCTTTTGAAGGTTGAAAGTTTTTGTTCTTACTCTTAGAGAGGATGAAGGCTTTTGTTTTACTTTTGGAGGTTGAAGGTTCTTATTTTTGCTCTTAAAAAGGTTGAAGGCTTTTGTTTTTGCTCTTGGATGTTGAAGGTTTTTGTTCTTGCTTTTAAAAAGGTTGAAGGTTTTTTTTTTGCTCTTGAAGGTTGAAGGTTTTTGTTTTTGCTCTTAAAAAGGTTGAAGGATTTTATTTTTTGTTCTTGAAGGTTGATGGTTTTTGTTCTTGCTTTTAAATAGGTTAAAGCTTTTTGCTCTTGCTTTCAAATGTTGAAAGTTTTTGTTGTTTCTTTTGGATATTGAAAGTTCTTGCTCATACATTTGGATGTTGAAGGTTCTTACTTTTACTTTTTGATGTTAAAGGTTATTGCTTTTACTTTTGGATGTTCAAAGTTCTTATTTTTGGTTTTAGATGTTGAAAGTTGTTCTTATTCTTGGATATTGAAGGTTTTTACTTTTGTTCTTGGATGTTGAAGGTTTTTGCTTGTGGATGTTAAAGGTTTGTGATTCTTGGTATTTTGTTTATTTACATCATGTAATAAACATCATATGTACTAGTAAATTTTTTTAAGAATATGATATAAATATTTACTAGAAAAATGTTTGTTATAAATAACTTAGGCATTATATTTAGATTCATAGTTAAATTATTTTTTAACATATATTTTTTTTGGTAATGTATTTTTCAACATGGAATGTAAATCTATTTAATTTTCAAATCCATTTCATGTTTATAAATAGTGATGTCCAATGAAACTCGACATTATTTATTATAATTAAGACAATATGATAATGGTTATGTGAAGTTTGTATAATTGCATTGTAAGTTGCAATTTAATTGTTTAGTACTACTAAAATCAAGTACTATACAATTGCTTTGAAACCCAAACTTAAACACCTAGTTATAAATTAGTCACTAAATATTTTATTTTCATTTCATCTTTAGTCATAAGTTAATTGCAAAGGATAGGAATTGAATTCAATACTCAAATGAATGAATGAAATAATTAAATAATATATTTGTTAGACTAATTATAAAAAAATTATAGATAAATTGCAAAAGATAAGGATATTTTAAATCCATTTTTCAAATGGGTGAATGAAATATGAATGAATATATTCATCAAACTAGTTGTAAAGTAATTATAAATTAGTTGTAAATAAGTTGCATACGTCATTTGTCGACAAATGGATGGAAAGCCATGTTGCCATTTCGTTCGCCACATTGGAATGTGCATGAGAATCTAATGCGGAGATTAATTGCAAAGAAGTTGCATATAGTTGCATGTGAATTGCACCATATATACGATATTGAATATAATGTAAGGTGTCCATTACAACTTGTTTGTTAACACTCAAGGTCATATAAATACCATGAGTTACAAATGTCCATTGCAATTGGACAACCCAATTGCAAACCCAAGTGTAAAAACCCTATATTTTTTTATAATGATTTTGATGAATGAATTAATCATCCACACCAAAAAGCTAACCTTATTCCATTGGATATAAATTTTTTTCAAGTTCAAAATAATTTTCGTTTAAGTTGTTTGGGTAGTGATATTTGCAAAAATAGATCAACATTAAATTTCATATAGAGGTATCAATGTTCAAGCACTCAATAAAGAAACCTCTAGTGATGCTCAAGATTGTTCACAAATGATGCACAAAGAAGTACCTGAAACCAACATTTTGTTGTTTCAAGGGGAATATTTATGAAAATATAGTGATGAGAACCAGTCCATGATTTGTCGCACTTACAGCAAAAGCTCATTCCTCAATCCCCATGACCATAGTTGCAACTTCACTCTAGTCTACATATACACATGTCACTTAACCCATGTGTTTGTTCAAGGTACATTGCTTGAGATCAAAACCAAGCAAAAGAAAGCTACAGGAAAAATGGACATTTTGTCATGACATGTAATGAACCAATAATCGAACTTTGTCTTTCCTTGTTTACTTTGGTGAACAAGCCCACTTTCTTGGCCATGAGATATAACTCCATTCCAAGTTAATAGGAATTCAGAAAGTGTGAAATAACCAATTGAAGTCAATAAAATAGAAATAACTGAATTGCAAACAAACTTCAAATTATGAACACCTAGTAGTAGTATGGGACAACCCCATGTAATTATTGACAAATAAAAAGGGACTACAAGATTAAAACCTTCTTGGACAAACAAGTTAACTTTCGTTATCTTGAAAAGTCACCACTGGAGAATTGTCAAGTACGAATGTGAATATTATGATATAGTCTCCCAAGCCAAAACTAAGGCTCCACTTCAAATAAATGAAAAGAGATTTCTTGTTGATTTTCAAACACCCCTTTTTTTAACACTATTCAAGTGTGTAACATCAGCATGATTTAGGGTCCTAATTTTAAGGTGGCTCCAAATTTCTAAAATATTGTCAATGAAATGATCAAAGAATGACCAATTGAAACACATGCATTTGCAATCTTAGAACATTGCAAATACCCATGTAACATTTTCCAGCCCTACCAAATGTGGAGCAAATATTCTCAATCCAAATTATATGACCTAAAGTGAGCATTGCCATAAGTATAACCAATCAAGACCTTTTAACCATTCAACCTTCAAAAACTCTACACACTATATTTGTGATTTTGTTGCATGACACGTTCACTCTCTTTTGCTCAAACGAAAAATATTTGATATACCACGTAGGTTTGACACATGTGGCTTAAATTGTACACCTTGAACTCTTGAACTATGAACCACTCCTAGTTCAACTTCTGATCATTGGACTACAATTGATAATTGAAATCTTGGTGATATATATGTATGTGTGTGTTGGACCAATTAGGGATGAACCTTGACTCCAAGAATCATCGTTGTTGTGAAAAAATTTGCATCTAAAACATTCCAAGGCAAAACCCCAATTTTCATTAGTAATTCTTAGTGTAATTTTAGGTCACTCCTAAAATAGTATAATACTAGTAGGGTCACTCTATAAACAGAAATATCTAATTACCGTCAATTTAATAATAGCCATGGGATCAGGAATGTTGTTAAAGAGAGCAAACAACAATCCCTAATTGCCTTGTTTCTATAGGAAATGTAGGCAAATACATCTTAACAACCTCGATTTCAAATCAAAGAGTGGCTCATCAATGAATCCCAAACATTCATCAAATGGTAGTGTCTTGTCTTCCTTGAGGGAATGATAAATGAAAGAGTTCTTGTACAAATTTTGGCATGTTGGGATAGTCTACAAATCCATGAAAAAAAAAATTTAGTTGCAAGGCGTCTATCTACCAATCCTTTGAAAAAAATGTTTAAAATACATATCAAGATCATGTTGAGCTTGTACCTATGCAAAGTGTCAATTTTAATCTAGTGATTATCAAGAGAGACAAACATAAAAAAAACACAAAACTAAAGTGGTCATTCTCTACATGTGTGCCATGATGAACATAATTTTTTTTTCTTCTTCTTCATTACCTATTTTATAGCCAAGTCAAGCCAAGCCTTCACAAAGGATGAGAGTATGTGTATGTACATTGAGGATGCACAAAATTCCTTGTGTCTTTAAGAGCTCATGGCATGAAGCTACCTAGGTAAAAAATTGTGGCAAAATTTTAGTAGAAAAAACAATCTATTATGGCCCTTTTTTTTGTCACCTCTTGTAATCAGTGATCACAAATAATGCAAACTTCTCCATCTTCAAACTTGTGGTATTACCCACATACAAAATAAAGACTCTCCCTCTCTCATTTCCGCATCTTCTCCCACTTATCCAAGGTCTTATGTTCCTTTCCTTTGCAACCTTCCATACTTGATTTTTCTTGAATTCCTCCTTGTTTCTCCCCTTCTCTTTTTCTGCTATAAACTCCTCCTCCTCTTCCTCCACTTCTTCCTTTCCCTCCCTGCATCTTGCTACTCTCATATAAATTTTCCTTTCACAACTCCTTTAATCAATACTCAACCAAAGTGATTTCCAAAAGATCTAACCTCCCTTCAACCCTTCCTCAAGTCATAATAGCTTTTGATTGAAGATCCTAACAAGCAAGAAAGCCCATGGATTACCACATAACAGAAAACATTGTGAAAAGCGTGAACTTTTGTATGGGGCAAGTCTTAAGTGTCACATGGGTGGAACCTATACAAGAACTCACACTCATCTGCAAGAGACGGTGAAATGAACAATTTTCAACCATGCCCGAAAACATTTTTGGGCAATCAAATGATCAATATTAAATTAAATTCTTACATCACTATTGCTTCCCACTATATGATCACTTTAGTGGGTCTTTAGTGGGATTTGGCCATTCATGAAAATCATGAGTGGTTTGTTTTAGGTGAGAACCACCCAAAGTCAAGTTGGGTGGTTGTGCATAGTGGTCTGTCCACATGATTTTTAGTAGTGTTTGTATTTCACATACTATTGTATAGTAAGATTATGTAGGCTAATGGGAATGTTAGGTAGTTTGAATAAGGTTGGAAATAGGTAGGTAAATATGTCATAGGACAATAGGTAAGAAGTAGGAGGCATGAAGTGGGTAAGTAGGTAAGTAGGTAAGTAGGAAGGTTAAGTAATTATGAATAGGTAGGTTGTAAATAGGTATATCTAAATGGGTTGTAAGAGGGTAGGTAACTAGTAGGTAAGTAAAATAATTATAAGTAAATAGTTAGATTTGTTAGGTTATAGGATGGTAAGTGGGAGGTAGGTACATGAGTAGGATAACATGGAGATTAAATAATTATAAATAAGTAGGACATTGGAGGTAAATTGTCATTGACCATTTTGACCAAGGTGGTTTTTTTTTTTACAACTTGACTAGACGTTTGATTTGACAAATAGTCAAATAGATAATTTTAATCAAGTTGAATGATCAAAAAATATGCATGCCATTCAAGCCCCAAACCTAAAATCAAAATGTACATGCCCGCTAATTAGGAAGGACTCATAAAAAATAATTGGAATGTTTTAAAAACTATGCATTCTAGTAGTGAAACCTAACATACTTAACCTACCTAATTAACTTACCTATGTACATATCCTAATTTAATTATCTAGATACCTAACATATCAATGCCTTATATGACCATTTCATACAACTACATGACTAAGTTTGGATACATTAGTCATAAAATATCAAAATCATGGATTCCATTTTTTGGTGTGAATGCAAATTAGGCAACCACCAATTTTAGATGTCAATTACATTGTTAATTTTGATACGGAAAACATGGTTTTTCAATTTTGCCAACATGTTTGCATGGCCATGTTGCCTCACCAATCTCATACAACTTCATGTTCTTCACCAATATTTCCACCTTTAACCCTATAACCTTAAACAATAAACGTTATATCTAATTAAGACTATTATCATTTTAAAAAATTAATTAGTTGTAATTTGAATACTTTGAACCTTAAATGCTAAATATCAAAGTATCAACTCCTCAAAACTTAAAACCCATATGACTTTACTCTTGTAAACCCTAAATGTTACACCCTAGTAAACCATGAATCCTAGAAATAGGTACTTGGACTTTAATAGTTGAATTAAGATTAAACAATGTTTTCCAACAAACTAGTTTGGAACAAAATATCTACTACTTTAAGTCATGATTGTGCAAGATTGTTTGATATTATTTAATTGTATGGGAAAAAACACCCAAAAGGGAAATTCAAGCTTTACTTGAATTAAAATATTTAAATCTATGTAAAAATGATTTAAAATTATCCCATGTTGGAAAATTGAACGTCATGTTTTCCCTTGCATCCAATATTTGTAACATTTGCAAAACCTTTTGCATGTTTGGTCTTTGATTTTCATTTTCCTACAAAAAAAAATACCATAAAAAGTTCATGTTTTGTAAATCCCAAATTTTCATATTTAGTAATCAAACTATTGTAAAATTCAACAATGATGGAACCATATATTGTGTTTGGTAATATGACATCATTAAGGAAATTAATTTTCCATCAACCTAATATCTACTAAATATAATAAAAAATCAATTATTAACATGATTTTTCAAAACATTTAATGCTTCTCATATATTAATAGTGAAAATTGAATTTAAAAAATGCAATCAAGTTGTTTCATAAACATAAACACCTAAAAGGTGTCTTGCAAACATTAAAAATTTTATTTGAAATTTTTATTTACAAATTGTGGGTTTTACATTATATTATTATTATCATCATCACAAAACAATCTAAAATATTCTAATACACATTCTTATCAAATAGAATTTATGAATTTGGATATGGTTGGAAAGGTGATTAACTATGAATTTTAAATACCCACAATTTTTTTTTTGGCAAAGATTGAAATTTTGTACCTGGATGCATTCAAGTGCAATTTTCATCAACTTTTGGGCCTCATTATGGTTTAAATCCACGATTGAATTGTTGATCACACCATCCAAAATGTCTTCAAATTCACGTTCCACATAATTCCACTGGGCCCATTCGGTAAAATCACGAAGTGAAAGATTTTCTCCTTCCACATTGAAGGTTTTCTTCCCACTCACAATTTCAATCAATAGTACTCCAAAACTATACACATCAGACTTTGTTGACACTTGATGTTTCAAGCATACCTCTGGAGCCATATATGCAAATGTTCCCGACGTAGAATTTGAATTTAAATTCCCCTACATGATTAATTTACAATGATCAAACATTAATCAACATGTATGTGCATGCATTTAATATAGAAGTTATAATCCATGTTCAATTGCATATTTTCCATATTATAATGGACATAAATTCCACCTTATATACTATGGATAATTAAAATTTAAAAACTAAAATTAAGATTTTAAAAACAAAATATTGAGTGTCAACTTGAATCATTACACACATGTATATGCATATATTTAAAAAGTTTATAAATCATACACAAACATATTATTTTCATATTTGGAATATTGTAATAATTTGTCATCATTATTTGATAAAATTGAAATTGGGCATAATGAAAAAGATTTTTTCAATGTAAAGTTCATAAAGTATAATGCCCATGTGTACAAAATCATTACAAAATAAACTCAAATATATTACTGTGACACATACCTGACATTGTTCACCATTTAAAAGTCTGGCCAACCCAAAATCCGCTAACTTTGGGGTATAATCAATGTCCAAAAGGATATTTTGTGGTTTGATATCAAGATGGAGAATGATTGGATTGCATTGATGCAAAAATGCCAATCCTTTAGCAATTCCAATAAT
>Ga0209611_10002697_pt1 | contig 31143 bp, 30 predicted proteins | sample S1TSphgellanicum_3_FD_187693 | JGI IMG/M metagenome (GOLD analysis project Ga0209611, IMG submission 187693) | Host-associated microbial communities from peat moss isolated from Minnesota, USA - S1T2_Fc - Sphagnum magellanicum MG (SPAdes) (version 2) | ecosystem: Host-associated > Plants > Peat... | reverse complement strand
CGCTGGTTTCCGACGCCGCGGGCCTCATCAACCCGGTCCACAGCTACTGGTGGCTGCTGTTTTTCCCCGGCACGTGCATGACGTTGACGCTGCTGGCGCTCAACTTCCTCGGCGACGGCCTGCGGGATGCGCTTGATCCCCGAGTGAAAAAGTAGATGCTAGCCGGATGTCCTTGGACCGCATGATTCCCGACCTGCAGGCTTCGTTCGCCTGCGAGGACGTCCGCGTCGAAGCCTCCGGCGCCCACACCATCGTGGGCATCGTCAATTTCATCGGCGCGCCCAAGCTGCCCATCCAGATCATCAAGCTCTGCATCTGGACCCGCTGGTCCTCCGGCATTGGCCACTTCGAGCAGGTCACGCGCATCATCGCGCCCGACGAGGAAACCGTGCTGGCCACGGCCACGACGCAGTTCCAGCTCGGCAACGAAGAGAGCCACACGACCAACGTGAACATCTTCGGCGGGCTCATGTTCCGCGACCAGGGCGCGCACCACATCGAAATCCTGCTCGATGGCGAACTCAAGCTGCACTACCCGATGCGCGTCGTCATCGTCCCGGCCCAGCAGGCTCCGCCGCAGTAATCCCGCCATGAGTTTTTGGAACCGGCTGGTGGAACGCTTTCGCGCGGGCGAAGGCGAGGAGATCGACTGGGAGGCGCTGCTGATCGAGGCCGACCTCGGCGTGAAGCTCGCGACCGAATGGGTCGATGATCTCAAGGAGAAGGGCCTGTCGCGCACGCCCGAGCGTGCCGAGCAATTGCTGCGCGAAAAGATGACCGCGCTCGTGCGCATCCCGCCGCCGCTGCCGATCAAGCAGAAGCCCGAGGTGATTCTGCTCATCGGCGTCAACGGCAGCGGCAAGACCACGACCGCCGCGAAGCTCGCCGCCCGCGCGAAGCAGGAGGGGAAGAGCGTGCACCTTGGCGCCGCCGATACGTTCCGCGCCGCAGCCACCGAGCAGCTCGAGGCCTGGGGCGCGCGCCTGGAAATCCCCGTCACAACCGCGCCGTCGGGCACCGATCCCGCCGCCGTCGCGGTAAAATCCCTCTTCGCCGCGCAGGAGGCGAAGGCCGGCCTGCTCATCATCGACACCGCCGGCCGCCAGGCCAACAAGCGCAACCTGCTGCTCGAGCTGCAGAAGATCAAGCGCAGCCTGCAAAAGAAAGCCGAGGGCGTGCCGCATCACACCTGGCTCGTCGCCGACGGCACCACCGGCAGCGGCGTACTTGCGCAGGCCAAGGAATTCCACGAAGCGGTCGGCCTCACCGGCCTCATCGTCACCAAGCTCGACGGCTCCGCCCGCGGCGGCATGGTCGCCGCCGTCCGCGCTGAGGTCGGCCTGCCCACCTATTATCTAGGCCGCGGCGAAAAGCCGGAGGACTTGAAGCGTTTCGCAGCCGGCGAGTTCGTCGAGAGTTTCTTTGCCGATTAAGGAATTATGCCTTCCGACGCCCGCTTCCTCCGTCGCGCGCTGGAACTGGCGCAGCTTGGTTCGGGCCTGACGTTTCCAAACCCGCGCGTGGGCGCGGTGCTGGTGCGGGGCGGGAAGGTAATCGGCGAAGGCTTTCATCTGCGCGCGGGAACGCCGCATGCGGAGGTCCACGCCGTCGCCGATGCGAAAAAGCGCGGCCATCGCGTGGAAGGCGCGACGCTATACGTCACGCTCGAGCCATGCTCGACGCACGGACGCACGCCGCCGTGCACGGGCCTTATTCTCCGCGAGAAAATCGCGCGCGTGGTCTTTGCCGCGACCGATCCGAATCCAAAGCACGCTGGTGCCGCGATGCGTCTGCTTCGGAAAGCAGGCGTTGAGGTTTCGCACGGCCTGCTCGCAAAGGAAGCAGCGGAATTGAACCGCGATTTCAACTGGTACATCACGAAGAAGCGCCCGTGGGTCGTCGCGAAGATCGCGCTCTCGCTCGATGGCCGCATCACCACACCTCCCGGCGATGATCGCTGGCTCACCTCATCCGAAGCGCGCCGCGCCGCGCATGACTTGCGCTGGGAATCGGACGCCATTCTCGTCGGCGCCGCAACCGCGCGCGCGGATAATCCAAAACTCACCGTCCGCCTGCCCGACCGCAAGGGCAAAATCCAGCCGTGGCGCGTCGTGCTGACCCGCAGCGGCAAGTTGCCGAAATCACTGCACCTTTTTTCCGATGCCTACAAGGATCGCACGCTGGTCTTTCGCAATAAGCCGCTGAAGAGCGTGCTCGCCGATCTCGGCCGCCGCGAAATTGCGCACGTCTTGATCGAAGGCGGCGGCGAAATCCTCACCGAAGCCTTTCGCCAAAAGCTGGTGAACGAAGTCGCGTTCTTCATCGCGCCCGCCGCGATGGGCACGGCGACGCGCGCGCTGCGAAAGCTCGGCGTGGCTGTGCGCCTGCGTGAGGTGCGCTACGAGCAGGTTGGCCTGGATTTGATCTGTCGCGCGCTGCTCTAACTCGCAAATCCCATCACCCGGCCAGTCGTTCGAGCGCTGATTCGATCCGGCTCAAGTGCTCCTCCGTCCGTAGCGTGTGCTCATCGATATACTCATGCCATTGTCCGGCCACCAACGTCTTGAGAAGGGCAACCAGCCAGATGAGGTAAGCGGAGCCAAAAACAATTCCGATGGCGTGAAGCACCGCCAAATTCTCTGCACTTGTCGCGTAAGCTGGAATAAAGCAGAAGCAGCTCAAAATCACCAGCGCTCCAGCAAGGAATGCGAAGACGGCACCCGGATTTCTGCGCATCCATCGCAGGCGCCTAAGATCACGCTCAAGGTTCCTCTTCCTGAGACGAGCTTCGCGTAGCGTTCGAGGAGGCCGGAAGACGGCGGCGCGCACCTGGCGACCTTTGCGGTAGAGCACGCCGAACCACGCAGCCAGCGCGATGAGCGTGCCCCAGAAAAGGATGGAAGAACTGAGAGCATGCGCGTGAGATTCCGCCCGCCCATGACTCGCCAGGAAGAAGATGTAAATGCCGCTCGCGACAAGCCAGGCCAAAAGCCAGGCGATTGCCGGGAAGAGCTTTTTGGCTGAATGTCTTGGGTCCGGTTGAATAAGCCCAGCCATCGCTCCCAGAACAACCGCGATGATTAGCGCCCCTGGGAAGACCATCACCACGCCAAAGCTGGTTTGCCCGTGGTTGTGGCTGGCGGCATCGAGCAAGTAGCCCACCCAAAACCACATCCAAAGGACCGGGAGCAAAAGCACCGCTCCGAAAATCAATGCGGAGCGGATTCCCTTCATTGGTTCATCAAACGTTCAGGCCGCTTTCGTCTTCGGCGCCGGGGGCGTCTTCCTGGCTTTCGCTGACGACGCGGGCGATGGCGGTTAGCTTGTCGCCGGCATTGAGGTTGATCAGTTTCACCCCTTGGGTATTGCGGCCGGCTTCGCGGATCTTGTCGACCGGCGTGCGGACCATCTGGCCTTGCTGGGTGAGGAGCATCATCTCGTCGCTGTCGACGACGGTGAGCGCGCCGACGACCTTGCCGGTCTTGTCGGTCGTCTTCATGGTGATGATGCCCTTGCCGCCGCGCGACTGCGTGCGGTACTCGTCAAAGGCGGTGCGCTTGCCGATGCCGTTTTCTCCGGCGACGAGAAGCGTTGCGTTCGTATCGACGACGGCCAGCGCCACGACGCGGTCATCCTTCTCAAGCGAGATGCCGCGCACGCCGGTGGCGGGACGGCCCATGCTGCGTACGTCGGATTCCTCGAAGCGGATGCTCATGCCCTCGCGGGTGATGAGCACGGCCTCGCTCTGGCCGCTGGTGAGTTTCACCTCGATGAGATTGTCGTTCTGCTCGATGCCGATGGCGATAATGCCGCCCTTGCGGCAGTTGGCGAAATCCTCCAACGAGGTCTTCTTCACCGTGCCAAGCTGGGTGGCGAAGAGAACATACCCGCCACTGGTCCAGGTCACTTCCTCGCCCTGCGCGTTCTTCTTCGATTCCACGCGGATGAGGGCCGCGACTTTCTCGCCGGGCTTCATCTCGAGCAGATTCGCGATGGAGCGGCCCTTGGAGGCGCGCGAGCCGTCGGGAATCTCGTGCACGCGCTCGACGTAGACGCGCCCGGTGTTGGTGAAGAACATCAGGTAGTCGTGCGTTGAGGCGGTGAAGAGATGCTCGACGAAGTCGGTGTCCTCCGGCGAATCGCCCTCGCGCGTGGTCATGCCGATGACGCCGCGGCCGCCGCGGCGCTGGGCGCGATAGCTGGAAATGTTCGTGCGCTTGATCAGCGAGTTGTGCGTGATGGTGATGATCACGCCCTCGTTGGCGATCAGGTCCTCGATCGCGATCTCGCCCTCGTCGGCCACGATTTTCGTGCGGCGCTCATTGCCGTGCTTGTCCTTGATGGCATTGAGCTCCTTCTTGATGATCGTAAGCACGCGGATTTCCTTCGACAAAATATCGCTGAGATCCTCGATCTTCTTGAGCAACTCATCGTATTCGCCGGTGATCTTCTCGCGCTCGAGGCCGGTCAGTTGATAGAGGCGCAGCTCGAGGATGGCCTCAACCTGCTGGGAGCTGATGATGTAGCTGCCGTTGGTCAGGCGCGATTCGTTGTGAATGCGGATGCCGTAGCTTTCCGCCTCGCGCTTGGTGAACTTATAGGCGGCCAGCTTGGCGCGCGCTTCCTCGCGGTCGGCGGACCGGCGGATGATTTTGATCACCTCGTCGAGGTTGCCCAGCGCGATGAGATAGCCTTCGAGTTGCTCGGCCCGGCGTTGCGCTTCCTTCAGGTCGTAGCGCGTGCGGCGCATGACGACTTCGCGGCGGTGCTCGATGTAGCAATTGATGAGCTCTTTCAGATTGAGCGTCTTCGGCCGGCCGCCGTCGATGGCGAGCTGGTTGACGGCAAACGACGTTTCCATCGCCGTCATCTTGTAGAGCTTGTTGATGACGACCTTGGTGATGGCATCGCGCTTGAGCTCGATGACCACGCGCGTGCTCTCGTCCGACTCATCGCGCACGTCGCTGATTTCCGTGATTTCCTTGTCGTTGACCAGATCCGCGATGCGTTTGACCAACTCGGCCCGGTTTACGTTAAACGGAATCTCCGAGACGATGATGTTTTCCTTGCCGCCCTTGACCTGCTCCGTGGTGACGACCGCTCGCACCTTCACGCTGCCGCGGCCCGTGTTGAAGTAATTCTTGATGCCCTCGACGCCGACGAGGTTGCAGCCCGTGGGGAAATCGGGGCCCTTGATGTACTTCATCAACTGCGGGATCGTGATGTCCGGCTTGTCGATCTGCGCGCAAATGCCTTCGATGACCTCGCTCAAATTATGCGGCGCCAGATTCGTCGCCATGCCGACCGCGATGCCGGTGCCGCCGTTGACCAGCAGGTTGGGGAAGGCCGCCGGGAGCACGACGGGCTCCATGTTTTTCTCGTCGTAGGAAGGCGTGAAGTCGACCGTGTCCCGGTCGATGTCCTCCATGAGGATCGCGCCGAGGTGCGTGAGGCGGGCCTCGGTGTAACGCATGGCCGCGGGCGCGTCGCCTTCGACGGAGCCGAAGTTGCCCTTGCCCTCGATCAGCCGCTCGCGCATGGACCACGGCTCGGCCATGTGCACGAGGGTGGGATAGATGGCCTGGTCCCCGTGCGGGTGGAAGTTTTTCATCGTCTCGCCGACGATGCCCGCGCACTTGGACGTCGCGCGGCCGGGCAGCAGGCCCAGCTCCTTCATCGCGTAGAGGATGCGGCGTTGGGAGGGTTTCAGGCCGTCGCGCACGTCGGGCAATGCGCGCGAGATGATGACCGACATCGAGTAGTCGAGGAACGAGCGGCCGATTTCCTCGGCCACGTTGACTTTGTCGATGCGTTCCCCGGGGGTGAAAAGATTTTCAGGCATAGGTAAATTCGGACCTTCCCCAAGGCCTCGAAAAGGGGCGCGGGAAAGTGAAGGCGAAACGCTAAATCTAGAAACATGCGCCGGATGCGGCAAGCGAAAATCGCCCGGCCTGGCTTCCTATTCGAATTCATCCTGTAATGGCACCCATGGCTCGAAATGAGCGGCGAATATAAGTAACCATTTCAGCAATCCCAATTTTATGCTTGTTAGGAGAAATCTTTCCCTAGATTCTTTCCCACTTCCGTTTTAACCAACTTTCTTCCGCTAAAATCCTCATGAATCGCATTCAGTTTTTCGTGTTAACGGGGCTGAGCAGCGTGCTTGCTCTGCTCCTTTTTGGCCACATCGCATTGAATTACGAAGCGAACAAGGCCCAGGCTGAGATCGCCGTCGCCCAGCAAATCGCTACTCAGGGGGGGGTTTCGTACCAAGGCCTCAATTTGTTGGCACGACGCATCTTCAATGACGCTGAGAAGACCGGCGACCCTGGCCTGAAGGCCCTCGTTAGCAAGTACAAGATTCAAATCTCTGGAGGCAACTCGACCAACTCGACAGAAACGCCCGCGAGCCCGCCCAGTTCTCCCACCGTCCCTTCCCACTAAGGATCCCGACCATGTCTGACGAATTTAACCACGGCCCCGAGGCCACGTTTTCCGCCTTTGTTCCGCTCGCCATTTTGCTGGTCTCGCTCTTGATTTGGGTTTCGTATTATGACTACGAGATCAACCAGCAACGAAGCGCCCTTCATCAGCAATTGTACACCGCTAAGAACTCCCTCATGGAAGCGGAGAATTACAAGCAGCAGTATCTTTCGTTGATTGTCGATCTTAACAACACGGCGCAGAACGACAACGTGGCCAAGGACATCATCAAGGATCCGGGCTTCAGCCGTCTCATCAACGAGGCGATCCGGGTGGGCATGATCCGCCCGAACACCAACACCGCTCCCGAGGCACCCGCGGCGCCCAAGTAACGGCTGCCCGTATCCGGCATTGAAGGATGCCCGCACCCGCCCGCAGGCATCCAAGCTTTGCCATCAAAGGCAATTCTGTTATTCCTGAGCGCAATGCCCTCGCTCAAACTCGACGTTCGTACCTCCGTCTCCGGCTCGCCTGATCTCGTCAGCTTTTTCCTCAAGGGCAGCGCCCTGCCCGCCGGCGTGCCCGCCGCGGAATTCGACGGCGGCGCCGGGGCGACCGTCCTGCTGCGCGACAAGAACCAGCGCACGCTGGTCGCCGGCGTGGGCGAGAAGGCGAAGATCGAGCCCGACACGCTGCGCAAGGCCGCCGGCACCGCGATCAAGGCGCTGCTGAAGCTCGGCGCATCCGACATCGCGCTCGATCTCTCCGCGTTTCCCGAATACGCCGGGCCCGCCGTCGAGGGCGCGATCCTCGCCAGCTACAAGTTCGACGGCTTCGGCAAGGATGCGAGCAAGAACAAGCGCGGCGTGCTGACGCGCCTGCAGGTGATCGTGAAGGAAGCCGACATCGCCACCGCGCGCGCCGCGGCCCGCGAGGCCGAGATCGTCGCGACGATCAGCAACACCATCCGCGGCATCGGCAACCTGCCGGGCAACTTGCTCACGCCCGCGATCCTCGCCGAGAAGGCGCAGGACCTCGCCAGCGGCCGCGCGCTTTCGGTCAAAGTGTGGAACGAGCGCCATCTCGCGCGGGACGGCTTCGGCGGCATTCTTGCCGTCGGGAAAGGCTCGGCGAATCCGCCGCGGCTCATCGTCATCGAGTATCGCGGCGGCGGCAAACGGGAGGCGCCGGTCGCGCTCGTGGGCAAGGCGATCACGTTCGACACCGGCGGCATCTCCCTCAAGCCCGGCGCGCAGATGGACGAGATGAAGTGGGACAAGATGGGCGGCCTGGCCGTGCTCGGCGTGATGCTGGCCGCAGCCGACCTCAAGCTGCCGCGCAACCTCATCGGCCTCATTCCCGCCGCCGAGAACATGCCCGGCCCCGACGCCTATCGCCCCGGCGACATCATCACTTCGCGCGACGGCAAAACCATCGAGGTGCTCAACACCGACGCCGAGGGCCGCATCATCCTCAACGACGCCATCGCGCACGCGCGGCTGACCTACAAGCCGTCGGCCATCCTCGAATACTCCACGCTCACCGGCGCGATCATCCTCGCGCTCGGGCATCGCCGCGCGGGCATGTTCACCTCGGAGGACAAGCTGCGCGACGCGCTCGTCGCCGCGGGCAAGTCGACCGGCGAGCAGGTCTGGCCCATGCCGATCGACGACGAGTACCGCGAGGCCGTCCTCTCCGAAGTCGCCACCGCCAAGAACGCGGGCTACCGCGAGGGCGGCGCGTGCTGCGCGGCCAGCTTCCTCAAGATGTGGGCCGAGGAGATTCCCTTCGTCCACTTCGACATCGCCGGCACGGCGTGGAATACCAAGCCGCCCGCGCATCTCGAAGGCGGCGCCACCGGCTTCGGCCTGCGCCTCACCCTCGCCGCGCTCAAGGCCGGATTGCCGGTGCCCTAAATCGCCTTCGGAGCCTATACTTTTAGGTGAAATAGTATTGGCTGGTTATTTAAGCCCGCGCGCTCCGGCCTTGCCGCGGCGGCAGAACCTGGCCCAAGCTGGGGCATGCCCCTCGTCCGGATTCCCACGGCGCGGATCACCGATTGGGATTCGTTTCATCGCGTCTTTGCCGAAGTCATGGGCTTTCCGGACTTCTACGGCCACAACATGGACGCATGGATCGACTGCATGAGCTCGCTCGCTTCACCGGAAGACGGCCTGACGAAGATCCACTGCACACCGCCGGACGTCGTCGTGCTGCAGCTCGAAAACGCGAAAACTTTCCGCGAGAAACACCGCGACTTATACGACGCCGTGATCGAGTGCTCCGCCTTCGTGAACCATCGCCGCATCGAAGCCGGCGAGCCCGCCGTACTGGCCCTTTCCTTCGCAACATGACGCCACTGCCGCCGCTCCCACCCTTGCCGCCTAAACCTCCGGCTCCGGCCAAGTCATCGCCGTGGCTTTGGGCGTTGCTCGGTTGCGGCCTTCTCGTCTTGATATTCGGCGCCCTCGCGGTGGCCGGCGGGGTTGCGTATTGGGTTTGGCAGGGGCACATGCAGGCACCCAGCCCCGAGCTCTCCATCACGGCGACGCCCGGTTCGGTTGCACCGGCCTTGCCCCTCAAGCCGCTGCCCGATGCCGATGTTCTCGCGCAGCGCATGAAGTGGGACCAGGACGTTTACCAGAAGCTTCGCGATGAGGCGCTGGCCGGCTACGCGCAGCTTCATCCCAACCCCGCGCCTTATGACGATGAGGCCCACGCCGCGCTCAAGCTGCTGGCCTATCTTTGCACGTGGGGCGATTACTACGGCGAGAATCTCTGGGAACAGTACTCCACCCACGTCACGCATTTGTTCGACCAAGGCGCGAAGTTCACCGTCTTCAGCCTGATGCTCGACGTTTATGTCTTCCAGGATCGCCATTCCGCCGACGAAGCCTCCGCCATGGGCTGCGTCAAGGACGCGCTCGATTTTCAGACAACGCATTACCCGGCCTACTTCAAGCTCGCGATTTACAAGGCGCAGTTGAACAACCTCCTCGAGGCGCGCCAGGCCCAATACATCAGCGGCGGCCCCGGAACGGCCTTGGACAAAATGCCGGCACTGGTCGACCTCGCCTCGCAGGCGTACGGCGAGCTTCTGCGCGAACACCTGCCCAATGCGGTGCTCTATCGGGCGGGCGCAAACCTCTTGAACGCCGTCAGGGAGGATGAGCCCACGCTCAATGCGGTTACCGCAGGCCTTGACCACGCCTTCGACGCCAATGACAAGGGCGATCCCCTCGCCGATGTGCTTAAGGGCGAATTCTATGTCCAGGCCGCCTGGTGCGCGCGCGGCAGCGGCTGGTCGTCTTCTGTCTCACAGCAAGGATGGGAATTGTTCGCTCAACGCCTGGCCAAGGCTAACGACATTCTCACCGCGGTCTATGCCGCGCATCCGGACCAAACCGGCACGCCGCGCTCGATGATGACCGTTGCGCTCGGCCAACAGCAGCCGCGCGATCAAATGGAACTCTGGTTTCAGCGCGGCCTCAAGCTCAACCCCGACCCGTTCCCGCTCTACATGTCCAAATACAAGTACCTGCTTCCCCGTTGGTACGGCTCGGACGAGGACGAATGGGCGTTCGGCCTCGAGTGCGCCAAAAGCGACGACTGGGACAGGAAGATCCCGACCATGCTGCTCGAATGCGTCACCGATGCGGCCGAGACCAATCCCGGTGTCTATGCCCGGCCGGAAATTTGGGCGCCGATCGAGCGCGTTTTCCGCGATTATCTCACCCGTTTCCCCAACGCCATCTCCTATCGCAGCCGTTTTGTGAAGTGCGCCGCACAAGGTGGGCACTGGGAGGTCGCAGCCGAGCAAATGAAGCTTCTCGGTGGCGATTGGGACCGCACGGTTTTCGAGGGAGACGAGTACAACAAAGTGCGCCGGCTCGTTGCCGCGCATAGCGGCCAGTAGCGGCTTAAACCTTCGCCGGCTCGCTGAAGAAGGCGGTGAAGATTTCCTCGGACTTGACCAGCTCTTCGGCGGCGAGGGTTTCGAGGTCGAGCTTCCGGCCGTAGTTCTTGAGCCAGACGATCTCGGGGCTTTCGGCCAGTTCCTCGGGCGTCGGGGCGGGCTTGCCGAAGAGGTCGAGCTGGCAGCCGTCGGCGACGCGGTCGCAGACGGCGAGGATGATGCCGAGGAAAAGCGGGTTCTGGTTCGGCGCGACGAGGGTCGATTGCGTCATCAGCATCTGCTTGTGATGATAGGCGATGCCGTCGACCGCCTTGAGCGGCAGGGCCGAGCGCGCCGCGATGGCCGCGGCGATGTTGGCGTGGCTGAACGGCAGGACGTCCTTTTCCGCCTCGATGACCGGTTTGTCCGAGGTGACGATGACCGCGAATTCATCCGGGAAATGCGTGGCGAGGAAGAGCCAGCCGATATCGTGGATCAAGCCGGCGAGATATTCCGAGCCGTCGGTCTGGAAATAAGTGGCGGCGATGCGGTCGCTGAGCCGGGCGATGAAAATGTTGCGCAGCCAAAAAACGTCCCAGCCCGGCGGCACCTTCAGGGTCGAGAACTGCTGCAGCACGGTGGCGTTGAAAACCATTTCGCGCAGCGTCTTGAATCCGATGAAGCGCAGGCCCTCGGAAATATCGGTCGCCTTCGCGTTGTAGGCGGCGGAATTGGCCACGCGGAAAATGCGCGCGGTCAGCGCCGCGTCGAGCTTGATCACTTCCTCGCACTCGTCGATGGAACTGTTGGACGAGTTGACCATGTTCCAAAGCTTGCCCAGGGGCGTCGAGGCGGCCGGGATGATCTCGCCCTGCGAATTGAGCAGATTGACCAGCTTGGCGCGCAAGCGGCCCTTGGCCGGATCGGTCGAATTCGGCAGAAGGTCCTCAAAACGGTGCGCCAAACGCATCCGAGTCCCTGCGGTCATTGAGCCCATAGCAATTTTAGATAGTTCCGGCGCTGAAGCTGGTATAGGGATTGATCGGCTTTACCGGAAAATTCTCGAGTGAAAAATTAGGCGGCCCAAAGTTCCGGCCGGGTGGTGTCGAAGCCCGCCGCGCGGTAGTCGCGCAATTTGTTTCGCAGCGTGCGCAGGCTGATGCCCAGTTTCTCGGCGGCGCGTGTCTTGTTCTGGCCGGTCTGCAACAACATGCAGCCGATCAGGCGCCGCTCCATCTCATCGACGGTCGGCAACTGGTCGGAGACGCTCAGCGAGGTGAACTTGGAGCTCTTTTCGTCGAGCCCCAGCTCCGGCACTTCGACCAGGCCGTCCGGTCCGGTCATGATCACGGCACGCTCGAGCGTGTTTTGCAGCTCGCGGACGTTGCCCGGCCAGCGGTAGCCGCGCATCCGTTCCGCGCTCCGCGTGGAGATGCCCTGGATGGTCTTGCCGTGCTTGCGCGCAAAGTGCCCGACATAATAATCGGTCAGCTCCTGCAGATCGTCCCCGCGCAGGCGCAGCGGCGGCAGGTTGATCGGCACGACGTTGAGCCGGTAGAACAAATCCTCGCGGAAGCGGCCCTGGCGCACTTCCTCCTGCAGGTCGCGATTGGTGCTGGCGATCAGGCGCACATCGACGCGAATGGTCTTATTGCCGCCGACGCGCTCGAACTCGCGCTCCTGCAGCACGCGCAGCAGTTTCACCTGCAGGCTCAGCGGAATTTCCGCGATTTCATCGAGCAAAAGCGTGCCGCCGTTGGCGGTCTCAAAGCGGCCCTCGCGGCGCTGCACCGCGCCGGTGAACGCGCCCTTTTCGTGGCCGAAAAATTCGCTCTCCAGCAGGGTCTCCGGCACCGCCGCGCAGTTCACCTTGATGAAGGGCATGTTGGCGCGCTGGCTGTGCTGCACGATGGCGTGGGCGACGACTTCCTTGCCCGTGCCGCTCTCGCCCTGGATCAAAACGGTGGCATGCGTCTGCGCGACTTTCTTGACCATCTCGAGGATGTCCTGCATCAGGCCGCTCTTGCCCCAGATGATGTTGCCCTGGCTCTCGGCCTGCTGCTGCTGCTGGCGGAAATAGGAGTTTTCGCTCTGCAACGCGCGCATCGACTCGAGCCGCTGGAGCACGAGATCGAGCTGCGCCGGCAGGATCGGCTTGATCATGTAATCAAAGAGGCCGATGCGGATGGCCTCGACCGCGGTGTCCATCGTGGCGTAGCCGGTCATGAGGATGCCGACGGTTTTAGGCGCAAGCTGCTTTAATTGCTTCAACAACTCCAGCCCGCTGCCGTCCTCCAGCCGCAAATCGGCGAGGACCAAATCGAACGTGTCGGTGCGCAAGGCTTCCTCGCCCTGCTGCACGGAGCGCACGCCGAGGGCGGTGTAGTTCTGGGTGCCCAGGTAATCGACGAGCATGCGCCTGAGCGCGTCGTCATCATCGACGATCAAAATTCTATCTGCTCTCATGGGTAAAAAGTGGTCAATAGCGCGGTAGATATTGCTCTACCACATTTTATTTATCGGCAGTTTATGCCATTAGGCAAGAAATTACCTTACTTTTTATTCCTCGTTCGGCAAAAAGTACTTAAATCCTTTTGGCTTCAAGGAAATGTCGCTGAATTTATTGCCTTATGCCTATGGAGCCGTTCGACTCGACAAATTTTCGGGCCGCGCGCAAAATCCCATGCGCTAACTTCCTCGCGTGCCGACTCTAACCGCCAAGCATCATCCCGGCTGCTATCCCTCGAGCCCCGAGAAGGCGCTGGCTTTCTTTCGCGACGCGCTGGCCCTTGGCACCGAAATTCCGCCGGCGCCGAAGGGCCGCCGCCTGGCGGGCATCGTCGCGCCGCACCTGGGTCCGTTTCAACTCGCGCTGGCGTCGTACGTGGCGGGATTTCGTCCGCTGCTGGATGAGCCGCTGGCGGAGACCTATCTCATCCTGGGCGTCGGCCACCGCTCGCGGCTGGAGTGGAATCTGGACCGCCGCGACTACGTGACGCCGTTCGGCCGGGCGGAGTGCGCCACCGACCTGGTTGACGCCCTTGCCGACGGCATCGAGCCCAAGCGGCTTTTCCTGGCCGAGGCGCACGAGGGCGAGCACTCGATCGAGTTCCCGCTCATCTGGCTGCAGGCGATTCACCGCCTGCACCCGGACGCCCAAAGCGGGGCGCGTCCCGTTCGTTTCGTGCCGCTGCTTTGCGGTGGGCTGCACCATTATGTCGACGGCCACGCGGCGTGGGACGACCTCGCGTTCTTTCACCAGATCGCCGCCGCCCTGGGCAAGCTTTTCGCGAAAGTCCCGCCCGGCGAGAAGCTGCGCATCATTGTCAGCATCGACGGCTGCCACATGGGCCCGCGCTTCGATCATCCTTTTAAGGTGACGCCGCGGCTGCTCGAAGCGACGGGCAAGTGGGAGGAGCATCTCTGGCATCACGCCGCGTCCGGCGATGCGAGGAAATTCCTGGAGTGGTTCCGCGCCGAGGGCAACGACCGTTACTTCGACGGCGTGGGTGCGCTCGGCCTGCTTCTCGCCGCGGGCGGCGTCGCGGGCACGCCGTTCCACATCCAGCGCACGAGCTACGATCAATGGTTCACGGAACGCGATGCCAGCGTGGTCACGTGCTCCGGCGGGCGGGTGCTTTTGTAGGGGCGCGCGTAAGCGCGTGGACGCATCGGGAAAACGTCCACGCTCTCACGAGCGCGGCTACAAAACCCCATTGCGCGTCAGGCCGAAATTCCTAGGCTAGCGGCATGAGGATTTTCCCGCGCCTCGGTTTGGCGGTGCTTTTTCTTGCCGCGTTTCTTCCGGCGCGCGCGGGCGAGCCGATGCGCATTAGTGAGCCGGGTCTTTTCTCCTACCAGCTTCCGCGCGGATGGATCAGCATTGTCGTGCCGGGCTCGTACCCGATGGCGGTGGAGAAATCGGGCGCGGTTAAAACCGAGCAGGCCAGGGCGGTGATCTCCATCACCAAGGCGACCGCGGACGGCGCCCTGGTCAACTGGTGCGCGCAGGCGATGCAGCAAAACAAGGCGCAGTTCGCGGAGCTCGGCGCGCAGGTGGGGCAGCTCGAGCCGTTCCTGCCGGCCACGGGCGCGATCGGGTATCGCGCGCCGATTGACCTTTCCGTGCGCGGGCGGGCGCTGCATTACGTGATGTACTTCTTCGACGGCGGCGATGGCACGAAGATCACGGTCACTTGCGTCTGCCCCGCCGCCGAGTTGGCCCATTACGCGCCGATCTTCGAGTCCACCATGAAGACTTTCCTGCCGCGGTAGCCGCGCCAGACTGAATCACGATGCGTCTCCTCACGTTCGCTGCCGGACTTTTGCTTTTTCCCCTCGCCCCGCTGAAAGCGGCGGACGCCGTGCCCGCGCCGCCATCCGGGTACGCGCTGGTTTGGTCCGACGAGTTCAGGAACGAGCCCAACGGCCTGCCGGATCCGAACAAGTGGAATTACGAGGAAGGCTACATCCGCAACCACGAATCGCAGTTTTACACGGCGCGGCGTCCGGAGAATGCCCGGATCGAAAACGGGCAGCTCATCATCGAGGCGCGCAAGGAGGAGTACCCGTATGCGCTTTCCAGCGGGACCGGCACGGCGCACTACACCTCGGCGGCGCTGCGAACCTACGGGAAGGCGGACTGGCTTTACGGCCGCATCGAGGTGCGCGCGAAACTGCCCGCCGGCAAGGGCGTCTGGCCCGCGATCTGGATGATCGGCTCGGACGCCCGACAGCCCGGCTTCGGTTGGCCGAAGTGCGGCGAAATTGACATCATGGAACTGGTCGGCAAGGAGCCCGGCGTGATTCACGGCACGCTCCACTGGGCCGACGCGAACGGGAAGCACGCTTCCTCCGGCCAGCACGTGCTGATCGCCCATCCGGAGGCCGACTTCCACATCTACGCGGCGGATTGGACGCCCGATTTCGTGGACCTTTCGGTCGATGGCCGCGTCTACAACCACTTCGCCGTGGAGAAGGCGACCGTGGCCGGGTACAATCCTTTTCGCCTGCCGCAATATCTGATCCTCAACCTCGCGATCGGCGGCGATTGGGGCGGTCGCATCGACGATTCGATTTTCCCGCAGCGCATGGTGGTGGATTACGTGCGCGTTTATCAGAAGACGGCCGCGTCGCCCTGAGGCACAGGGCCGCGTTTTTGCGAAGTCAGACGCCGAGCATCATCTGCTGGCCGCCGGGGCGGCGGAAATCGGCGGTGTTGAGCTCGCGCATTTTGCCGTAGCCGAGGCGTTCGCGGAAGACGTGGAACATTTGGTTGATTTGCTCCGCGTACTTCCCCTCGCCGCGCATGCGCGTGCCGAATTCACTGACGTTGAGCTTGCCGCCGCGCACGTCGCGCACGGTGCCGAGGATGCGGTCGAGCTTGTCGGGGAAATTGACCTTGAGCCAGTCGGTGAAAATGTCCTTCACGCCGTAGGGGAGCCGCAGCAGCGTGTAGCCGGCGGTGATCGCGCCCGCCTTGCGCGCGGCCTCGAGGACGGCGGGAATTTCGCGGTCGTTGAGGCCGGGCACGATCGGCGCGACCATGACGCCGACCGGGACGCCGGCGCGCGCGAGCATTTCCACGGCGCGCAGGCGATGGCTGGGGCGGCTCGCGCGCGGTTCCATTTTGGACGCGAGCTCCGCGTTGAGGGTGGTGATGGAGATGAAGGCGTGCACGCCGTCGAAGGACGCGAGTTCCCGGAGGACGTCGAGGTCGCGCGTGATGAGAAAATTTTTGGTGATGAGCGAGACGGGGTTGCGGAATTCGGCCAGCACTTCGAGGCACGAGCGCGTGATGCGGAACTGGCGCTCGGCGGGCTGGTAGCAGTCGGTGACGCCGCTCATGCCCAGGACTTCCGGCACGTACTTGGGCTTACTGAGCTCGCGGCGCAGCAACTCGGCGGCGCGGCGCTTGACCATGATTTTCGTCTCGAACTCGAGGCCGGCGGAGAAGCCGAGGTACTCGTGATAAGGCCGCGCGTAGCAGTAGGCGCAGCCGTGCTCGCAGCCGCGATACGGATTGATCCCCGCCGCGAAGCCGACGTCGGGGCTGGTGTTGCGCACGATGACCGACTCGGTGGTGTCGTCGAGGAAAAGCGTGCGCGGATTGGGCAGAATGTCGCCCTCCTCGCTGGGGTCCGGCTGGACGACGTCGGGGTCAAGGTCCTGCACATGCCGCTCGAAGCGGTTGGGCAGGTCCCGCGGCGCGCCGCGGCCGGTGCGTGATTTGGCGTGAAGCTCCACGGCTCATGATACGCCCGTATAAGGGTGTTGTCAAATGGGTCGCCTTGTGAATTGCCGCGTTGTAACCGCGCTTGCCGCAACCTGGACCTGGGCTTTGGAGCCATAAAGTGGTATGAAGCCGCTTCGTATTCTTGGTTTCGCGATCACCGTTGGTTTCCTTGCTCCCCTGGCCCAAGCCGCCCCGGCATTGGGTGCCCCCGCTGTAGCGGAACCTGCGCCCGTCGTGGCAGCGCCTTCGGCTGCGGCGGAGAACGCCCATGCCGATCCTTCGACGCAGTCCGGGCCGGAGCGGCATGCGCCGGCGGGCCCGCCGAGGTCGGAGTGGCGCAACAATATGCCGCCGGATCGCGTCGATCATCGTGAGCAGGCTCAGCCCATCGTCGAAGTTGCGCCCGCGCCCGACTCGGAGGACAGCCAGGACAACGCGCCGGCGATGTATGATCAAGCTGCCGCGCCTCCCGATGATGCGTACACGATTTCGGATGCCGGCATGGACACCGCCCACTACAGTATCGACGATCTCGCCCAGGCGGCGGCCTCTCTGGATGAACCTTACGGGCCCACGCATTTCTCCATGGACGACATGGGTGGACTATAAGTGTCTTGCAGCGAAGTGTTTAACTAATCCAGTCCCCTCTCCTCGAGATCGCTTTCGTCCATGCCGATGTGGTGGCCGAGTTCGTGGAGGTAGGTGATGCGGACTTGCTCGGCGTAGTCTTCGCCTTCCTCGGCGCAGAAGAGCTCGATGGCCCCGAGGTAGAGGGTAATGGGGCCGTTGGCGCCGGAGATTTCGTGGAGCTCGAAGTTGCCGTAGTGGCCGAGGATTTCCGGGTCGTCCTCGCATTCTTCTTCAAAGAGCACGGGAACCTGGCGGGCCTCGGCGGCGACTTCCGGAGGCAGCTCGGCCATGGTTTTCTCGACCACTCTTTGGGCAGTGGCGAGGAGGCGGGCCCAGGGCAGGGCGTTCATGGGCGGGTGAGGGCGGCGGACTTGCCGCGCTTGGTGTGGACCTGGAGGAGGGCGACATCGGTCGGGTTGATGCCGGAGATGCGCGCGGCCTGGGCGAAGGTGCGGGGCTGGACCTGCTTGAGCTTGGCCCTCGCCTCGGACTTGAGGCCGGGGATGGCGTCGAAGTCGAGCCAATCGGGGATGGAGCGATCCTCGTCGCCGCGGTTGCGCTCGATGTGGGCCTGCTCGCGCTTGAGGTAGCCTTCATACTTGATCTCTGTCTCGAGCTGCGAGGCGACTTCCGGGTCGACGGCGATGAAGGGCGAGGGGAGATTGCTCCAGCTCACGTCCGGGCGCTTCAAGAGATGGGCGTAGGCGACGTTGTCACGTTTGAGCGTGTGGAGGAGCGTCCTTGCCTCGGCGAGGGCGGCTTCCTTGGCGCGGAATTTTCCGAGGCGCTCGGGTGAAGCGAGGCCCACTTCGCCGCCGATGGCGGTCAGGCGCAGATCGGCATTGTCGTGGCGAAGGGAGAGCCGGTGCTCCGCCCGCGAGGTGAACATGCGGTAGGGCTCATCGGTCCCTTTGGTCACGAGATCGTCGATGAGCACGCCGAGGTAGGCCTGGTCCCGGCGCAGGACGAGAGGCGGCTTGCCTTGAATTTTCCGCGCCGCGTTGATGCCGGCGATGAGCCCCTGCCCGGCGGCCTCCTCGTAACCGGAGGTGCCGTTGAGCTGGCCGGCGAAGAAGAGACCTTCCACGCGCTTCGTTTCCAGGGAAGGTTGGAGCTGTGTTGGCGGGCTGAAATCGTATTCGACCGCGTACCCTGCCCGCATGATTTCGGCGTTTTCGAGTCCCGGCACGGAACGGATGAAAGCGATTTGGACTTCGAAGGGCAGACTGGTAGAGCAGCCGTTGATGTAGTACTCGTCCGTGTGCCGGCCCTCCGGCTCCAGAAAAAGCTGATGGCGATCTTTGTCGGCGAAGCGGACAACTTTGTCTTCGAGGGAAGGGCAATAGCGCGGGCCCACACCCTCGATGCGCCCGCAGTAGAGCGGCGACTTGTCCAGATTGGAGCGCACGATCTCGTGCGTCTGCGCGGTCGTGTAGGTGATGGCGCAGGCCAATTGTTCCACGTGGAACATTCCATCCCGCCATTCGTTGAGCGAAAAGATGTCGTCCCGCCCTCGCCGCAGAGTGTCGGCCAGGTAGCTGAAGGGCTTCGGCGGCTGGTCGCCATGCTGCAATTCCATCCGGCTAAAATCGATGCTCTTCTTGAGCAGGCGAGGGGGCGTGCCGGTCTTGAGACGCTTGAGTTCGAAGCCCAATTTGAGCAGCGAGGCCGATAATCCGCTGGCCGAATCGCCCATCCGCCCGCCCGGTGTATTTCTAAGGCCCACGTGCATAAGACCTTGCAGGAACGTGCCGGTTGTTACTACAACTGTGTTGGCTCGGAACTGTACGCCGAGTTGCGTAGTCACGCCGGTCACGCGTCCGCCGCTCTCGCTGATCTCCGCAATATGCCCCTGCTTCACGTCCAGGCGCTCCTGCCGCTCGCAGGTCGCCTTCAGCCGGAATTGGTACGCCTTCTTGTCGCACTGGGCGCGGGGTCCGCGGACGCTCGGGCCTTTGGAGGCGTTGAGCATGCGGAACTGGATGCCGGTCGCGTCGGTATTCAGGCCCATTTCACCGCCCAGGGCGTCAATTTCCCGCACGATTTGTCCCTTGGCCAGACCGCCGATGGCCGGGTTGCACGACATCTGGCCAATCGTGTCGAGGTTCATGGTCAGCAGCAGCGTCTCGCAGCCCATGCGCGAGGCCGCCAGCGCCGCCTCGACGCCGGCGTGACCCGCGCCGATGACGATGACGTCGTAGACCTTGGGATACTCGAACATGGAGCCGGGAGAATAACCCAGCTCAATCCGGCGGACAAGCAGCGCCATGCCGGGATCGGCCGTAAGTGTCGGGTTTTCGACTTCCGTGTCGGATACAGGGCGGAGGATGTTAACTTTCATGACTTCAGCTCTGAACGCCGGACAGGCCTTGCGGGTTTATCGAAAAATCTGCGTAAAAAAAGCCAGAGCGCGAAGGCTTACGGCTGTCCCGCTCATCCTAGGAGGGAATTGCCGCTTCAAGGCAGGCGCATCTTACCGGCTTTTTGCTCATTTGAATAATTGGTGCTGCACATTTTGCTTAATTTCTAGGCGCAATTTGCCGAGACATGGTCTGGAAACTGCAAGCAAAGCTTACAGATGCACTCAATGCCTACTGAACCCTAAAATCGAAACCCCACCTCGCAGACAGTCATGAACGCATTCCAAATCTTCACCCACCGCCGCCCCACGTCCGGTATTCATCTCCTGAGCGATCCCTTCCCGTCGCGGCTCAATTCCGGCAGCACGCTGTTTGAGCGTGCGGAGATGCTCTCCTCGCAGCGCGAGTTCCTGAGCTCGACGCGCCGGATCCCGATGGTCGATTTCAAAAAGAAATAAGCGGGTTTGGGCTCCGGCCGGCATACCGGCCCGGGCCCACCCTCCAGCTCCACTTTTCTTGGGGCAGGGAAGGCGGCAACTTCTCTGAGTTGCCTGCGAGGAGAAATCAGGGAAGCTTGCTGAAGCGCTTTCCTTTTTTCATGAAGCATTATCTCGGCATCTGCCTCGTGCTGGTCACGCTGGCGGTCATCGTCCTCGTCACCGTGCACCAGTGTACTTCCGCTCTGGATGCGACGGTCACACACGTCGCGGACGCATTCGCGGACGTGCTCAAGGTGCGACCGCAGATCACGCTGAACGAGCGCGTCGTCCTCGCGCAGACCGAGCCCATTGCCGAGTTCGCCGTCGTGACGAAGGAGGAACTTGTCACGGTCGGGCTCGACGAAAATTTCCACGTGCTGACTTTCCAGGTTCCGCTGACGGACAAAAAGCTCACGGCCGAGGCCACGTTCCGGCTCAAGGCCGGGTTCGACCTGCACGAGCCCTTCACCGTGGCGATCGATCCGCAAACGCATGTCGTGCGCGCCACGATGCCGCATGCGAAAATTCTCTCCGTGGAGCAGATCGGGGCGCCGGTCCTTCACACCGACGATGAAATGCTCAATCGCGTCACGGACGCGGACCATGAGGCGATCGAAAAGAATCTGCTCGACGCCGCGCACACCGCGGCCGAAGGCTCCGGTTTGAAGGAGCAGGCCGAAGAGCAGGTAGCGCAACGATTGACCGACTTGCTTCAACACAATGGGCAAACATTACTCATCGACTGGCACAAAAAAGAGCAGCCGCTTCCCTAGGTTGCCCTTCACCGGCGGCGAAAAAGTGACGAAAATATGAATAGGATATACGCACTTTTTCAGTTAATACTTAGCTATCTTTTCACGAATTTTCATTGACATTCCAATACATGTGTTTAAACAGGGATTGCACCACTTTTTATCGGTGCGTCATATGCATGCAGGTCTTTTAGTGAATCGAAATCCAAGGGGAATCACACTATGACGAAACCATTCCGCTGCTTATCTCCTTCGCTGGAGACCGGCTCGTCGATCACGGAAACCCGGTCCGTCCGCACCTCGCTCTATGACGCGAAGGATGATTTTATCGAGCGTATCGCGCCCGTCGGCGTGGCCGCGTTTTATTTCGGCAGCTTCACGCTTTCGCCCAAGGACGTTCCGCTTTCCCGCCAGGCGCTGTTCAAGCTTTCCTTCGTGAACCGCTCGTTCCTCGCGGCGGGCGGGCTCAAGATTACGGTCAACCGCAACACCGCGGTCCTTTCCGGCAGGGTCACCAACCGGTCCATCGTCCTGCTCGGCGAAATCCTGGCCCAGCAGATCGAGGGCATCCAGCACGTCCAGAATGAGACGGAGCTGCCGCACCTGACGGATGGCGCTCATGCCGCCGCCGAGACGGAGGCTGCGCAGTTCCTCTTCGCCACCGACCAGACGCTGCGCTCGGGCGTGCGCGTTTCCCCGCTCGATGGCCATGCCGCGCTTCAGGGCGAGGTCAGCTCCCCCGCCCAGAAAAATTGGGCCGAGCAGCTCGCCCATGCCGTGAGCCCCGACATCCAGTCGCGCCTGCAGGTCAGCGAGTCGACCAGCTTTTCCGCGACGTCTTCCGAGCCCCCGCCGATCGACGACGAATCGCTCCAGGCCCTCATCCTTTTCCGGCTCCGCCTTGTGCGCGAGACCGAGCATGTCCCGGTGCGGGTCAAGGCCAGCCGCGGCGTGGTCACGATTTCGGGCAAGGTCCGCACCGAGGCCCTGCGCCAGCGCGTGGAGAACATCGCGCGCTCCACGCTTGGGTTGCGCGAGTTGCGCAGCTCGCTTGCGATTGCGGGCTGAGTTTGGTCCGTAGGATAGGACTTATAGGACCTATACGACTTATACGACCTATAGAATGTTTGTGTCCTGTTGGTCCAATACCTATGGGTTATAAAGTCGCCATCGCGGCTTTGTAGACGTCCTCGAGCGGAATATTCCGCATCGTCGGGTCGCCGCGGAGAACGCGTACGCCGGGACGGGGTGGCACCCAGACGGCGGGATCGGTCGGGCTGAAGAGCGCGACGATGGGCAGATCCTTGCGCGCGGCCGCGGCCAAGTGCGTGACGCCCGAGTCGTGGCCGAGAAAGAGTTGCGCCTCGCGCAAAAGCGCGGCCAAAATCGGCAGCGGCAATAACCGCGCCCGCAGGTGCGGGACACCCTTCCACGCGGCGGCGAGAAAATCCGCCGGCTCCGCATCGGCTTCGCCCTCGACCAGGAGCAGCATCGTGCCCGGGACATCCTTGGTCAGCCGCCGGCCCAGTTCGGCCCACTGTTCCTTCGGCCAATTCTTGGTTTCGCCGCCACTGCCGGGGTGAATCGCCACGAGCCGCGTGCCCGGTGGCACGCCCTCGAGAAAGGCACGCGCCCCGTTGATGTCATCGGGCGAGGGGAAGACTTCACTGGACGCATCGGCGCCGAGGGCCAGTCCCAGCGGCTCGACCATCCCCGCGAAATGGCGCGCCGCCGGGCGTCCGAAATCCGCGGGGACGCGGGGAGGGTAGGTGAGCACCTCGACCGGTTTGCAGCGTTTCAGGTTCTCGAGGAAGAGGCCGTCCGGGTCGTAGAAGTAGGAGAGGACGAGGTCGAAATCGCCGATGTAGTCCATCCATTCCGGGTCGAGCACCGCGTGGGGCGTGAAGAAGGCGCTCATCGTCCGGTGATTAACGGACCGCGCCGCATCCAGGTAGAATCGTGTTACAGCGATTTCGGCCAGGCGCGGATGCCCGAGGATTTCGATATGCGCGTCAGGCCAACGCTCGCGGAGCAGACGGAAAGTCGGCAAGGTGACGATCAAGTCGCCCAAAGCTCCGCCCCGAATGCACAAGATGTTCATTTAAATGGATATACTACTTTGGCCAATTTCACTTCATGCTCTGGACAGAAGCTCCCCGCCTGTTTATTATAAACGTGTTATGCGTGCCTATGAAGTGGTCATGCGCAGCGGTGCTAAAACCGAGGTGACGGCGGAAATTTTGCACGATGATCCCAGTTTGGACGACAAGATTTACTTTTACCGCGACCGCGGCCTTAAGCAACTCGTCGCCTATTTTTTGCGCGACGAAGTCGCCGGTATCATCCTCGGCCCGGAAAGTTCCAGCGCCGTGCCGCGCTACAAGTAAGTCGCGCCGGAATCGCGGTCGGCCCTGGCTTTTGCGCCGGGCCTGATTCCGAACACCCCTTTGCTGTCTCGGAAAAACACGCGCGTTGGCTCGTGAAAGTGGTCGATCCCATCGCCCAAGTACCGATATACTGAGAGCGGGAAACACAACATGGGAACTATGCTTATCACCGTCCTTCTCGTCCTCGCCATCCTCTTCGGCATCGTGCTGATGATCGGTGGATTTGGTGTCGGAATCTACAACCGCCTCGTCACGCTGCGCAACGAGTACAAAAATCAATTCGCGCAGATTGACGTGCAGCTCAAGCGCCGGCACGACCTGATTCCGAATCTGGTCGAGACGGCGAAGGGCTACATGGCGCACGAGCGCGGCACGCTCGATGAGGTCGTGGCCGCACGCAACGGCGCCGTCGCCGCGCGGCAGCAGGCCTCCGCCGCGCCGACCGATCCCGACGCGGTGAAAAAAGTCGCCGCGGCCGAGGGCGTGCTGACGCAATCGCTCGGGCGGCTCTTCGCCGTGGCCGAGGCTTATCCCGATTTGAAGGCCAACCAGAACATGCTGGCGCTCCAGGGCGAATTGACCAACACGGAGAACAGCATCTCCATGGCGCGCGAGGCCTACAACGAATCGGTCCGCAATTACAACACGCAGCGCGAGGTTTTCCCGAACTCCCTTCTCGCCGGCATCTTCAACTTCGTTCCCGCCGCGCTTTACGAGATCACCGATCCCGGCGACCGCGAGGTTCCCAAGGTCTCCTTTACCTAAACGAGGTCGCGCATGAGCCAGTCCCTTTTTCAACGCCACAGGGTCGCGACGGCCCCGGCGCCGCTCACGCCGCGCGAGTTGATTGAGAAGGAAGTGGCTCATCTCAAGAAGGGCAAGACGGCCCGCTACGGCGACAAGCCGGTGCGGAGGGCCTCGATGTGGACGTTCGTGGGAGTGATCTCCGTGCTGATCTGGCTCTACATCATGGATCCGGTCATCCACGCCTGGTACAAGAGCGAGGCCATCCGCACCTACGTCTACCTGCACTACTTCGGCACGAGCGAGCAAGCCACCGAGCTCGCTGCGTCGGGCATCTTACGGCCGGAGGAAATCGTGGAGCTCGACCGCAGCCAGCAAAGTTACAAGGACGATTTCGCCTCGTTGCGCGAAGCCGAGGAAACCGCGCACAAGATCATCCACTACATGGACTCGGTGAGGAGGCTGCACGCCGGCAAATATGAGAGCCTCGATTTCATCGGGATGGTCCGCTACGATCTCTTCATCCGCAACGGCCTCGACACGCCGACGCAGTGGGACGGCATCGACCCCGTGGTCAACGCCGGGAATTAGAGGGGTGGCCGTCGACCTCCGGGCGACGGGCTCATGGACCATTCGAGTCCAGGTTGTGGGTGCGATCACGCCCGAGCCCCGCGCCCGGAGGTCGCGGGCTACCGCCGACGCCGCATTAGCTCTTCAGGAACTCCGCGATCGCCGCGCAGACTTGCTCGAGCTGCTCGCGCGGCAGCTCGGGATAAATCGGCAGGCTCAGGACCTCGCCGGCGAGCCGCCGCGCCACGGGATATTCCTCCGCGTTGCAGTCGAGGTGCGCGAAACAGGCCTGCTCGGGGAGGGACAGGGGATAATAAATCTCCGAGCCGATGCCCTTCGCCGTGAGGTGCGCGCGGAGCTCGTCGCGGCGGCCCTGGCCGAGCACGCGAATCGTGTACTGGTTCCAGATGTGCCCGTTGTGCGAATAGGCCGCGGGCAGGACGAGGCGCGAGTCGATCTCCGCATCGCTCGCGGTCGCAACCTTCACGTCCGGCAGCGCGGACAGCAACTCGGTGTAGAGCGCGGCATTGCGCCGGCGCGCCTCGGTGTAGCCGTTGAAGTGCGGCAGCTTCACCGCCAGCAGCGCGGCCTGCAGCGCATCGATGCGGAAATTGCCGCCGATGTGGGCGTGGAAGTACTTCGGCTCCATGCCGTGCAAGCGCAATATTTTCGCGCGCTGGTAGAGCGCCTCGTTGTTCGTCACCAGCGCGCCCGCGTCACCAAACGCGCCGAGGTTCTTCGTCGGGAAAAAGCTGTAGGCGCCAAAATCGCCGAGCGTTCCGGCCGGCGCGCCGCGATACGTCGCGCCCATCGCCTGCGCGGCGTCCTCGATCACCCGCAGGTGATTCGCCTGCGCCAGCTCGAGCACCGCGTCCATCTCCGCCGTCTGCCCGAAGAGATGCACCGGCATGATCGCCTTGGTGCGCGGCGTGATTCGGCGCGCCACGCCGGCCACGTCCAGGTTGAAGCAGGCCGGGGTCGAGTCGACGAAGACCGGCTTCGCCCCCACGCGCGTGACGCAGCCGGCCGTGGCGAAGAACGTGAACGCCGGGCAGATCACCTCGTCGCCGGGGCCGATCCCCAGCGCCATCAAGGCCAGCAGGATCGCGTCGGTGCCCGAGCTGACACCGAGCGCGAACTTCGCGCCGGTGAACTCCGCCAGCGCCTTCTCGAACTTATCCACCTCCGGCCCGAGGATGAAGAGTCCCGACTGCAGCACGCGCTGGAAAGTCTCGCGCAGTTCCGGCTCCAGCGCGGCGTTCTGCGCCTTCAAATCGAAGAAGCCGACGTTCATGCGGCTAGTCTCCCTTTTCCTCGCGCACGAGGGTGGGCATGAGCGAGAAAGTCGTGCTGCTGACGTGGGCCAGGCCGACGACCATGAGAAAATAGAGCAGCGCGATAATCAGCCGCTGGCGGTTGGTGCAGGCGTTGTCGGTCCGGGGCGCGCGCGCGCGCAGGAGCAGGACGAATCGCGGCAGGGCAAGGCACACCACGCAGAGCAGCACCAGATTGAAGACCGACGTGAGCTCCAGCGCCGCCACGAACAAGCCGAGCAGCCACGCCTGCGGCGCGAGGGCCGGCGCAATCCACCCGCCCTCGAGGTCGAGAATCGGGATCAGGTTGAAAAGCGAGTAGAAGCAGCCGATGCAGGCCATGCCAAGGAAGAACGGCATGCCCGCCTGCGTGGGCGACTGGTCCAACTGCCGCGTGATCACGTAAATGCCCACGAGCAGCGCCGAGACGGCGGCGCCGGTGAGTGGGCCCGCCAGGCCGACAACGGCGTCGCGCCAGACGTTGCGCGGCACCGCCTCCAGCGAGGCCGTGGCCGTCGCGCCGAAGCCGAAATAGCGGACCTTCACCGGCACCTTCATGCGCCAGAGCGCAAGGATCGAGCCGAGCTCATGCACGATGATCTGCACCACCACGCCGGCAATCGAGGCCACGCCATACGCCGCCATGTCGTTCGGGCCCAGAATCTGCGCACCCGCCTGGAGGAGCTTGGGATGCGCCAGCGCCATGAAAATCAGCAGGCCGACGAGCAGCGCCAAGCCCATGGCGAGCTGTTCCGCCCAAAGACGGGCGGGTGAGGGGGACTGCGTGGACACTTCAGTTTCTCCGGCCATAGATACCGCGACTGTAACGTGGCCGGGAGAATGATTCCAACTTAGAAGTGACAGCTTATTCATCCTCCCGGGCTTTACTGCTTCGAGGAGCGGTACATAATAGAGAAGGCCATGACCAACGAAGACCGCGACATGCTTCTCTCGCTGCGCGAGCAGCAGTCGGCTCTCCACCAGGCGCTGGAGCGGCTCACGGCGCAGTTGGGCGCGCTCGAGGCCCGCACCGGCGTCCACGCCCTCGAGTCCATCCTGCCGCCCGTCCCGCCGGAGGCTTTTCTCCCGCCCGTTCCTCCGGAACCGGTCGAGCTGCCGCCGATTCCGGCGGCCCACGCGGAACTCCCGCCGCTTCCCGACCTGCCTTCGCTCCCCACTGTGGAACAGCCCAGGGCCACGGCGGGCCTGAATCCATGGGCGATGCGGTTCGGCGCGGTCTTCGCGCTTGCTTTCTTCGCGCTGCTGGCCGGGACGCTCGACTTCACCTTCCACCTCGACCATCGGCTCGGCCTTCTGGGCCGCTTCGGCCTCATCGGACTCGGCAGCGTCGTCGCGCTCTTCATCGGCGACCGCTTCGACCGCAGAGCAGGCTATTCCATCGGCGGACGCCTGCTGCTCGTGGCCGGCCTGGTGGGGCTCTACGTCGCGTTTTTTCAGGCCAGCGTCCTTGCCGCCACCGCGAAATTGCCGCATCCCATTCTCGCCGGCGGCATTCTGCTGGTCTGGACCTTCTACGCCATCTTCATGGCGGAGCGCCACCGATCGCACACCATCGGCATCATCGCCATCGCTTTCGGCTACTTCAGCATGGCGATGGTTCCGGTCGCCTGGTTCAGCATGGGGATGAACCTCATCCTTACCGCCGTCTGTGCCTCCCTATTACTATGGCGCGGCTGGGCCACCCTGGCTACGGTCGGGGCCATCGGCGCTTATCTCGCGCTCTTCCACCGGCTCATCTTCAACTCGTACGGCGACCTCATCCTCGACACCAGCCGCGCGCTGCCCTTTCTGCCGCCGGCGGTCTATTTGGTCGGCACGTGGCTGATCTTCACCTGCGCGATCATCCTCTGCACGTCGCAAACCTTCCGCGGCGGCAAGCGGCTCTTCTTCGCCAGCTTCAACAATGGCGCCGCGGCCCTGCTGCTTGCGTTCACCACCTACATCTCCGGTTACGGCCTCGTCTCGATCGGCTGGACGCTCCTGGACACCGGGCTCGTTTTCCTCATCGTTTCCCGGTTCGCCGGATTCTCCGCCTTCGACCCGGTCGAGCTCATGGCCGCCTACGCCGCGCAGGGCCTCGCGCTCTTCACCGCCGGCGTCGTCATCGTTTTCACCGGCGTCACGCGCGCCTTCGTTCTTTTGCTGGAGACGCTCCTGCTCGGCATCGCCGGCGCCTTTGCCGGCGACCGCGTCCTTATCACGGCTACCTACGCGGCCGGATTTTTCGCCACCGTGTTTGCGATCTGGCAGATCGCCCTTTTTGCGCATCATCCGTGGCTCCTGGGCCTCGGCGGCGCGCTCATCATGCTGATCCAAGCCTGGTCCTCGCGCGCCGACATCCGCTACAGCAAGGCCGCCCGCAGCAGCACCATCTTTTCCACCTCATGCTACTGCCTGCTGGCGCTGGCGCTGATCTTCGCCGGCTTCAGCAGCATCTTCACCGACGCCTCCTTGCCTGTCGCGCTGGCCTTCGTCGCGCTTCTGCTGACCTTCTCCATCTACCAGTTCTCGATTTTCGAGCTGCCCTCCCTCGCGCAGGTCCTGATGCTGGCCGCGCTCGTGCTCGTCCTCTTTCCGGTCGAGACCGGCGAGGAAATCCCCGGCTGGAGCATGGCGCTCGTCGCGGCGTCGACGTTGCTCCTGCTCACCTGGTGGTCCCGGCAACGCCTGACTCTCCCCGGTGCCTGGATCGTCCCGGTGAGTTATCTCTACGCCTTTGCGCTCGTCTACTGCGCCGTCCTGACCATCCAGCCCTATTGCAGCGCGGAAGGCTGGATGGTGACCGAGAGCCTCCTCGCCGCGGCGTTCTTCCTCTACGGCGCTTTCCTGCGCGTCTGGCCGCTGGCCATCGCCGGGCAAATCCTGCTCGTGCTCTCGCTCTGCCACGTCTTCTTCCCGCCCGATCCCAACGTCTACGCCTGGTCCGCCTTCGCGGCGGCCGTACCGCTGGCGGTTACGTATGCCTCGGGCCGCACCGTGCATCGCGGGCTTCCGCTGTTCCCCGATCTGTCCGGGGAAGCCCGCGGCGCCGCCAGTTTTGCCGCGTATGTCTATAAGCTCATCGCCTTGCTCGGCGTCATCCGCCTCATCTTCGCCCTCGCTCCGGCGAGCGAGCACCTCGGGTTTTTCTTCATCCTCGGCGCCCTGCTGATCGCGCTGAACGTACGCCGCCACGATTCCTTCGGCGTCCGTTGCGGCCTGCTCCTCAGCGCCCTGGGCATCATCCTCTGCGTCTCGCACGAAACGCGCCTCGTCACGGGCCTGAATGTCTTCGCCGTCCTGCTTTTTCTCGCCGAGCTGCCCTTGGTTCTCTCCGCCGTTCCCTCCCTCATCACCCGCCTCGAAGGCTGGGCGCTCACCCTTGCCGCCGTCTTCACCGGATGGTATTTCGGCTCCGTCTGGGCCTGGCCGCATCATCACGGCACGCATTCGCATCTCAGCCTTGCCTGGGCGCTCTTCGCGTTGTTCCTCTTCATTGCCGGTCTATTAAGCGGACGGGCAAGACTGCGCTGGTGCGGTCTGGGCGTTCTTTTGCTGACCATGTTCCGCGTCATTTTCGTCGATCTTTGGACGCTGCCCATGGGCCTGCGCGTGCTGACCGTTTTCCTTCTCGTGCTCATCTTGCTGGGCACGGTTTTGGGCTTCGTCCTCGGCAAAACCGCCTCGTCTGAAAATCCAACGAGAAACGTGTGAATAAAATCGAGCTTCCCGCCAACTACTCCGATAACCTCGACTTTCCCATGCATCCCAGACTGTTCCCGGCTACCTATTCACAGGCTCCTTTTCGCGCAGATTCCTTTCACCGCGGCACTTTCAGCGGCTCTTGAACTTACTCACAGTAATAAGACGGAGAATACTCCCTTGTTTTTTTCCTCCAAACCTTCTTAATACCGTCTGGTTATGAAATGCGTCATCGCGCGGGAAGCGCTCCTCTCCGGCCTCCAGATCGTTCAGAACGTCGTCAGCACCCGCACCACGCTTCCCATCCTTGGCAATGCTTTGGTCCAGGCCGCCGATGGCAAACTGATTATTTCCACCACCGACCTCGACACCGGCATTCGCGCCTCCGTTAATTGCGAAGTCATCAAGGGCGGCGCGACCACGCTCCCCGCCCGCCGCCTCTTCAGCATCATCCGCGAATTGCCCGCGGCGGAACTCGAGCTCGAAGTCGATTCCAAGCAAGTCGCCACGATCAAGTCCGGCTCCTCCTTCTTCCGCATCATGGGCCTGCCGGAGGAGGATTTCCCTCCCTTCCCGAAGGGCGACGGCGCCAAGACCTTCAAGCTCACGCAGGGCGTTTTCCGCGACATGCTCAAGCGCACCGCCTACGCGATTTCCACCGACGAAAGCCGCTACGTGCTCAACGGCGTGCTCCTCAGCTTCAAGGAAAACAAACTCTCGCTCGTGGCCACCGATGGCCGCCGCCTCGCGCTGGTCGAGCAGGACATCGAATTCCCCAAGGGCAGCGAAGTCGAAGCCATCCTGCCGACCAAGGCCGTGCAGGAATTGCAGCGCGTCCTCGGCGACGATCAGCCGCTCAGCATCAGCTTCGCCGAAAACCAGGTCTCGTTCGACCTTGGCAGCACCTTCCTCTACTCCAAGCTCATCGAGGGCAACTACCCGAACTACAAGCAGGTTGTTCCCGCCGAGGCCAAGGAGCGCATCGTGCTCGAGCGCGAACTCTTCCACAACGCCGTGCGCCGCGTCGCGCTGCTTTCGAGCGAAAAGTCCAACTCGGTGAAGCTCGTCTTCACCAAGAACAATCTCGAGATCACCGCCAACACGCCCGAGGTCGGCGAAGCCAAGGAATCGATCGCCGTCAGCTACAAGGGCAAGGACTTCAACATCGCCTTCAATCCCGAGTTCCTCATGGACCCGCTGAAGAACATCGATTCCGACGAAATCTTCTTCGACTTCATCGACGAGCTCAGCCCCGGCGTCATCAAGTACAAGCGCCCGTTCCTGTACGTCATCATGCCGATGCGCACGGCGTAGGGCATGGGGTGCGCCTAGATAAAGACCTCGGGTCCAACCTGGAAGTGACCCGATAGCTTTCGGATGTGATTTGTCGTCAAACCGCGTTCGCCACTCAGGATGCGATAGCCCAGACTGATATCCGTTTCCAAGAGCCGGGACAGGTCGCTCGCGGACATTCCGTTCTCGGCCAGCAGAAATTTCAAGGTTTCCAGTCCAGGGCGGCGCGTCATTTTCACCGCTTGATCTTCATACGCCTCCACAAGCTCCGCCAGGGTTTCCAGATAGTCCTCCTGGTCTTTGCTGCGGGTGGACAGCACGGCCAGCGCATCGATCAACTCCTGAGCTGTTTCCAACTCG
>Ga0209611_10002696_pt1 | contig 31159 bp, 23 predicted proteins | sample S1TSphgellanicum_3_FD_187693 | JGI IMG/M metagenome (GOLD analysis project Ga0209611, IMG submission 187693) | Host-associated microbial communities from peat moss isolated from Minnesota, USA - S1T2_Fc - Sphagnum magellanicum MG (SPAdes) (version 2) | ecosystem: Host-associated > Plants > Peat... | reverse complement strand
AAATTCAAAGAACCGACGATTCTTTAAAAATTCAAAGAAGCACCCAACATTGGTATGTACCAGTGTGGGGGCGGTTCTTAAAATGAGGGGCAAATACCTGCCAGTTATCAGCCTGGGTACATATATATATATATATATAAACCTATTCATCGGTTATCAAAAAAAATCAAAGAACCCATATTGATACATGACCATGGTTCTCTCAAAAACCTAAAAAATTGAAGAACCCACCAAAAAAAACCATTGATTCTATGAGGTTTTTCAAAGAACCATGATCAGCAGTTCTTTTGATTCTACAATATTTAAAAGAATTGGAACTGGCAATTTTTTTCCAAAAAATTCAAGGAACTGCCCAACATTGGTTATGTACTATGTTAGTAGCATTGGGGCATCCTTTTTGGTGATCTTTCTCCCAAATACTTTTGGGGGGCCAAAATTCTTCAAGTATCCAGGAATATCCATATTGGTAATTGCACCTCGGTCCTAAACCCTACCCAACCAACTTTCTATAATGTTGCATGCACATGTGTTCTTTGGTGGAGAGCTACAACAAATCATTAGGTGAACAATATTTGGAACTTTAGGAAGATTTTACATGTAAAGAACTTTCTAGAGAATTTGAAAACACATGTTTCTCAAAAAAGAATTTTTTAATTTTTTTTGAGAAATGCCATTTTGTGGGGATTCACAATTTGACTCACACATCCTACATTTGGTCAATGCTTGACTAATAGAGTTGCGAGATGACTTTGAGCACCAATATGTTGTGATCACAACAACCTAATTGAAAGAAAGTTGATCTGAGGGCCACATCTAAGTAATGATCATGACATCCTTAATGGAAAGACAACTTTAACAACTTAAGGTTTTGCACTGTTTCAGTCTACAACAAAAACCCATTTAACTTATACTTGGGGTTTGTTTGACTATATTAAAAAAAAGAGGAAAATTCTAGCATCACTTGATTCATATTGAACTTTCTTTCATCAAGGATTAAAAGATTAGTGTTGTGTGGTTAGTTGAAAGTGTAATTGACAAAGTTATTTATGTAAACAAACTACTAATGTTGTTGCATGGTCAGTTGAAAATGAAAATTGACAAGAATAATTAAATAAGTTGGTGTAATTGTGTGGTAAGTTCAAATTTCAATACTTTACCAAGACACTTAGGGGCCTCTTTCCATTTAGGTTGTTGCGATCACAACGTATTGTTAGGCTGATGTGCTCATAATAACAACCTAATAGAAAGCCATTGAAATGCAAAGCTTGTTTTTGTTTTAAGCACTCTCCATTGGAGAGTTGCAATTTGCATTGAAAATGTGCCAAGTAATCAAATGTTAGGAACTTTGGCAACATTTCATATGTAAAAGAACTTTCTAAAGAATTTTTGATCTCTTGTTGCATTTGGAGAATTCTTAAAAAACCCTAAGGGTGAAGCTCGTGTTGCATTTGGTGAATTCTTAAAAAACCCTAAGCGTTCTTCACCCAGACTTGTGGAAAGCCCAAAAACAAGGTTTTGGGAATTCTGGGAAACCCTAGGGGCTTACCTTAATAACAAGGTTCTGGGAATTCTCAGAAACCCTAGGGGTTCTTGCTCTTTGCGCTTTCTTCCTTGCTTCCTTTGTCGTCTTCTTGTTTGCTCCTTCCGATCTCTTGCTGCTGTTGCTGCTTGTCGTATCCTCGTCCTTGCAGAGCGGTGGAAGTGGTAGCTATTGCAGCAAAGTGAAGAAAAGAGCGAGCTTTGTGGTGGTGTATGACAGGTAGAATGGATACAAGTGCAGAAACCCCACAACAACAAGAAGCTGCAGCAGGAGGAGGATTGCCAGCGGTTTTGATAACGAACGACGATGGCATCGAAGCACCGGGATTGCAGGCGCTGGTGCAGGCGCTGGTGCAAGGAGGTCGATGCCGAGTGTTCGTGTGCGCGCCGGACTCTGAGAAGTCGGCAGTGGCGCACGGAGTGACGACACGGTCCACCATCGAGGTGGAAGCCGTGAGCATTGCGGGAGTTTCCAAAGCCTTCCAAGTGTCAGGAACGCCGGCGGATTGTGTTTCCTTGAGTCTTTCGTCAGGTTCTGCAAATCTGTTTCCTTGGGAAAAACCCACTCTGGTACTGAGTGGGATCAATAAAGGCAGCAATTGTGGGTACCATATCATCTATTCTGGGACTGTGGCAGGAGCACGCGAGGCTTTCATGAGTGGTGTGCCGGCTATGGCGGTGTCCTTGGACTGGAGAAGAGGAGAAAGCAAAGATGAGGAATTCAAAGCAGCTGCACAAGTCAGCTTGCCTTTGATACATGCTGCACTTCGTGATATAGAGAAAGGAGTTTTCCCTCGCCATTGTTTTTTCAATGTGGATGTTCCTTTGAATCCTTCACAACATAAGGGTTACAAGGCCACCAAGCAAGGCTCTTCCCGTTTGCCATTGCACTGGAAACTTGTACCCTCACATCGGCGGACTCCTCTAGTAGGTAGGGATACAGCCATGGGCATGCAAATGGCTCAGTTGGGACTTGCGGCTTCAGCTGCAGGTGCTGCAAGGCGAGCCAACTTAAGAAAGAACACAGAAATAGAGTCAGTAGGAGCTGGTGGTGGTGGTACAATCACAACATCAGGAAATTCAGACAATCCACAGAAACTTCTCTTCCGGATGGAGACTACAGAACAGGAAATTGGAGAAAGGTGTGCTGATCTTGATTTTGGAGCTCTTGAGGATGGCTACGTGACTATCACAGCACTTGGGCTCACAACTCACCTGGAGATGCAAACACGAACACAGGCGGAAGAATGGGTGGCTGCTGTTGCAGAATTAGCAGCTGCTGCAGCACCATCAGCACTGTGAAGCTTGTTGGATCAAGGATAGTAGTGTACTTGCAAAATTAGTTTTGATGAATCATCCCATGTTTTCTTTCTTGAGAGATCTCCGGCTTAATTGCAAAATTGGTTTGATGAATCCGGTTTTTCTTGAGAGATTCTTTGGATACTGTTGGCAAAATTGTTTGCCAAATTCTGTTTTCTTGAGAGATCTTCAGATACTGGACAAAATCATTTGATGAATATCCAGTTAGTTTCTTGAGAGATCTTTGTGAACCATGAGATCAGAAAACCTGCCTTGTAATGGTGCTTTCTATTTCCATGTCCAAAACGACCACAACAGTAGTGTTCATCATCACTAGGGTTGGCACGGTAACCTAGGGTATTGTATGGCTTTGATGCTTTGTATGTACAAACAAAGCAATTGGAATCTTTGTAACAATGATTTCGTGGCAGCAATCAATGCTTCACTCTTTACCTTAAAAGACACATCTCATTTCTGTTTATTCAATGACTTTATGCTTTCCTTGATGAAAGATCTGTGTACCCTAACATTGCAATAAATGAGTGAGTCTGATCATCAGTTGTCTAGCTTGCAATATCAGCAAGTACCTCAGCAGTTTTGATGGAAAATGAATATGTTGTCCTCATTGCTTGTTCACGTATATGGTTCCCTAAGTTGTGAGTTTTCACCATGGAAAGGAATGGCAGGTTATGAAATCTTTGATTGCAGAAGAAGAAGAAGACCATCAGGTAAACCATCAGTTCCTGAGCTGAAAGAAGGTTCTGAACTCAGGGTTTTGATCACAGAAAGGTGGGTTTCAAGCTGGAGCAAGGTTAGATTATATGGAACTCCTCAGTGGGTGGCAGATCTGGATTATAGCTTGAGTGAGTAGCAAGCTTGGAAAGAACTGAGATGTTGATAAACTGATGTTGTGAAGTACCCAAGTCTAGAATAAACTCAAATAAGTGTTGATAGTTTTGCAAATGCTTTAGAATCTTGGCTTGAGAAAATGTGGAGAAAATGGAAGTTCAACCTAGGAGGTTTGAGCAAGTCTTGTAGGTAATGTAGTTGGGGATGAGGGCAAGGAATTGTGAGAGAAGATTGGAGGTGAAATAGGTGGGTATATATAGTGGGATGAGCATAAGGGGAATTGCAAAGAATAGGAGAATTGAGTGGTGGAGGAATGGATTTTTCTGCAGGATGTATTGTGGTGAGAAGTTAGGAAATCAAATGGCTTTCAAGTAAGTGAGAAGAAGAAGCGTTACACCACTTATATTGAAGGGAACAATGATTTCTAAGGTAATTCTATGTTGATCTTTGACAATGAATGGCTATAATACTCAAGTTGGAACTAGTTCATATATGTGTATGCTTGTAACAATGTTATGAGCTCCACTAGTTAAGCTTGTCAAAGATTGTAATGAGCTAGTTGAATGATTCTATCAAGCTTTTTATGCCACTTAGAAGTTATATTAGACACTTTGTTTAGATCCGAACAAATTTTGCAAGCTTGTTGCAACTTGCATGAAAATCCTTTTGACATTTTCTATTATCTTTGGCTTTTGAATGCTCACCAACATCATGATGAAGTATTCCCACTTCCAATAATGCAATAGAAACTCAAGATGAATATGTTTGTTTAATAATTTGCATGAAATTTTGGTTAGATGTTTATTTACTTGGATATGTCAAATTGGTGAGAGTGGATGAAATCAATGGGGGGGAATCATTGAACCTCATCATGATCAAGGTGATGTTTTCATATTTTGTGTGCAACATTCATATGGCTATGATTGCACACATTGTTACAATACTTCTCATCTTGTTACTAAGTTTTTTCCTACAATGTCATAAATGTATTCTCTCTAAAATAATAGATAATCCAATGGCTTGCAAAATGGAAAGGGAGAAGATTCCCACTACCTATCAACTTTTGTTGGCCTTGCTTGTGGGTTTAGATGTAAACATGTGAATGTTTGGCAACCATGCTTAATTGTTCTTCATTATGATTGTTGAACAATAATTAGCATGAACAACCTTGAAGCATCCCCATTTCCATACCACTTGCATACTAGGTCTACACTTCATCAAGTTCGTTTGTGTCAAAGGAATGTCATGCCTCACACAAAACTTTTAATACTAAAGCAATGCAATCGTTCACATGAATTGAATTGGGGTTCTAAGTTCTAACATTTCCAATGTTGACATGCATCCCATTGGTCTTGCTTACATTTTGGTTAGTATGTTCTTGATTTGTGTTATGAATTGAACAAGCTCGAAATTTGCAAAGCCATAAACCCTAAACCAAACCCATAAAAAACAAAAAAGAAAAGTTTAAATGAACTCTTGAAAGGAAGATATTCCTACCTTTCAAAGAACAACACAAACAAATGAATATGAGCAATTACAAATTATAATTATAGTGTAACACAAACAAATGAATATGAGCAATTACAAATTATAATTATAGTGTAACAAAAACAAATGAATATGAACAATTACAAATTATAATTATAGTGTAACAAAAACAAATGAATATGAGCAATTACAAATTATACTTATAGTGTATCATAGTGAATGCATAAAAATAGTTACCTTCAAGCCCATTTTCAATACAATGAATTGGAGCCCAATTATTTTCATGGAATTGTGTTAAATTCTTCCATTGCTACTGGCCTCCTTGCCTTTATTACAACCATCATCATCAAGTGGTATAAATGCCTTAACTAAACCTTTAAAAAATTAAGATTAAAATGAGAACCACAATATTTTACATTAGGTAATTTTTAAAAAACTACTTGCAAAAAAGAAAGTATGAAAAACTCCCCCAAAACATCTAAAAATAAAATGAACAAACAACCCTCCTTCACTTAGAAATCCATCTCCTTACAACCTTCCAAGGGTATAACATTTTCATCTTTTTCTAAAATCTTTGAAGACTACTTTCACACACTTAAAATGAGAAAGAAATAAATCCATAGCTTAGAATGAGGAATGATAAACATTACAAGGTTCCCTCCAAACCCATAATTTTTCACAATCTAGCCCTTATCCTAATCTCCTTCACAAACACCCAATTAATGGCAAACTAGTTGCTTATTATGCTATCATCAAAAATTAATTACCAAGTAATTTCATCTCCTAATAAATAGGAGGTGATAAGTGTAAACCTACCATTAGTAATTAAGAAATTATTAAAAGGCCTATCAAAATAGCTAGACTAGGATATTTGTCCCTTTAATATAACTTTATCAAAATAATTTGATACACATTATAAGACTATGGAATTGATAACCTAATTATTATCATGGGGAAAAGTTTGTAAGGCAAAAACTCAAAAAGATGATGAAATAACATGTTTGAAAATGAATTTCTTTAACAAAATCAAAACTAAAAATGAAAGGTTGGAAGGTAGCTACCTTCTAGTCCTTAGACAATACCTTTGTCACAAAAAATACATCATCACTTTATTACTTTCATCATTTGTAATTGTTGCCTTCCTATTGGCCATTTTTTTTTAATGTAGTTACCTTCCTACTTCAACTATTGTCTAATGATTCATTTCAACAACAAATGTTTTTAAAAATGAAAGATGAAAAAAAACCTTAATTGAATTGAAAGTTATCTTATTCTACATCAAACTAATATTAAATATTGTCTTTTGCATTAACAAAATGAAGGCAAAACATAAAAGAAAAGTTATCACTTAACCTTCAACCAAAATCTATTAGATTTATTATTCACATAAGTACAATATTTTTCTCTCACTTCACAAACACTAATAGATTCCTATAATTACACACATAAAATGATATAATGAAAAAATAATAGAATGATAAGGAATGATAGGGAATGAAAGGGAATGAAAGAATGAACCCAACAAATAATAAGGAACCAAAAGTGGTTCCCCACCACACACGGGTTTCCCTTATTTTTAAAAATTTCCTTGCCTTATCATAATTTCCTTCACATATATTAGTTAATGACAAAATAACTTATCTTTTGGAAATGAAATATTTTAATGGTTTCATTCCATAATAAATAAAAGATGGTAAGTGTGCACCTACCATTAATAACTAGGTCATTATTAAAAGGCCTTCTAGCTAGATATACTAAGAGATTTACCCCACTAACAAATATTCTTTTATTGAAATTTTAGTCCAAAATTACTTTTTGATAATTCTACCCTAAACATAATTCACTTACAGTACTACTGTTAAGTAACATTTCCATTCCAAAATTAACCTTTGATTATTTTTCCCTATGATGGTAGTTACCATTAATTAACGCACACCCCATGGAAAGTTGGTAAGGAATAAGAAAGACCTAAATCTTGGTAACACTACCAAACAATAAGGTAAGAAGGTTTGAAATAATTGTTAGCAAGTGGCATGTATGGAGGAAGTAAGAAGGTGATAAATAAAAGGGATAAAATGGAGGTAATGATGAAAATAGATGTAAATTCTTGCACCAAAATTGGGTTTTATCCACAACTAAGTTGTAATTAGCTTCTAATAGATTATGTGTTAGTGGGGGTCTAGGGTCATTTAAGTCAACTGTCGCAACCCTACTTTGAGGGAAGTGTGAGGATGAAACTCACACTCCCAAAAATTGGGACTCGGGAGTCCTCCGGGATTCCCAAAATTTTAGAGTCAATTGCAAGGGTCAAAACACCTCAGATTGGGGTGTTTTTTATATCATTTGAAAACTAGCAAAATGTAGATGTCGAAAATGGCCTCGCATGGGCCATTTGGACATCTGCAACACAAGTTATGGCAAAAAGAAGGGCCGGGAGTCAAACTGGCAGTTTGATTCCCGACCACTAAAAGTCAAAAATCGACCCGACCTCAGTGCACGCAGGTGGAGTGCGACACACCGTTGGAAAGCTCTTGAGGAGAGATACAAGTTTGCTTTAGACCTCATCTCAATCGGATTCTAAGAAAAGAGTTATGACCTTCCAAAGTCCCGATAGTCCAAACCGAGACAATTTCGGGACTCCTCTTTGGGAGTCCCGAGACAAAAAGTCATTCGGATGTGGGTGCTGTGGAAAGGCACAAAGTATACTATATAGGGGAAGGTGGTGGCTTCCCCCGAGTCTGGGCTGTGGTGAATCTTGTGAGTCCAGAGTTGCATGTGGCTTGTCTTAGTAACAAGGGTGCTCCAGAAAGTGAACTAACAAACTTGTTGGTTGGCTTGACACAGGTTCGAGTAAATGAATAGCTTGTCACTCTTTCTAGTCCCATCCCGGAGCTTCAACATGCCCTTCTACCCCTTCTAGTGCTGAGAGCTGAGAGCATGCCCCAAGTTCCTCACAATTCCGTTGTGTGAATAACTTAAACCCGTCTTGGGTTTAACTAGGGACTTGGGAGCGTGTCACCAACAATAATGTTCTTTTATAATACATTAAAAAAAACCCTTAGCAAATTATGTAAATGATTTTTTTTAATGCAATATCCCTTGTCATGTGCTACCACATCAACACCTACACATATTATTATTCACACACCACACAAAATAACTTAAAAACACTTTAACTAGTGCATCATACTTAAACCAAAAGATGACTCACATGCAACAAGTAGGAATCCCAACTTAAAACATGAAATGGCAAATCACAACACACAAAACCATAGACAAAAAAAAACTTGCATAACACATAAAAATTACAAAGCAAAAAAACACCATGTGTTCTAAAATCTTAAATCACCAAAGTCATTTGAGAATTCACAACTTGGGATTATATCTCAAACACTAAATAACATGAACTCCATTCACACATGAATAAATTCCAAGCTAAAACACACTTAACTACACCAACCCTTATCATTAACCTAGTTATGATTTAATTAGGTAACCAAACTAACATTCCTAACACTCCGGCCCAAAATCAACACAAACTAAACTTTCAAAAAAATTCGCCATGATGACGAGACAACAAGGGCACGTGTCATTGAACAACCACTAATGGGCATGTATCATGTCACTAGAAGCAAATCTCCTTTTGATGTGAATTGTTAATTAAAAAAAACCCTAACCATCAATATTGCGACTTTAAACCCTTCCCATAAACCCCATTTCACACATGCCTTTCCTTATATGACAGTGATGTCATAGGTTTCTTTTACAATGTAATATCTACATAGGTTCTAACTATTGTGGATATATAATATTCATTTGTTACAATGGTTATTATAATTTGAAATTCCTAAATCTTATAATGTTGAAAGGAATTTGAATGTTGGAATAGTTGGATTTGCAAATTTCCATTGAGGATTGTTGATGGTGTCTTTGAATTTTTTAGGCTCAAGTTTATTGTTGCTTCAATGTGCATCGGGGTCAAAGTTAATTGATGACATTGAAGTTCAAACTTCAAAAGTTTTTCAATTTCTTGAAAAAGTCCTTCCACCTTATATAAAGGCACTCATGTATATTTTTCAATCATCTATTGATTTTGTTTTTTGTTTTGTGATCAAGTTGTTAAATTTTTTGTTGTGGATTGTGGTTATTCAATGTAATTTAGGTTTGCGCAAAGTGAGTTATGACTCCATTATGGTTGAGGTGTTTTGCTTTATAGTCTAGTGACTAAATTTATTACGATTTAGGTTTTCATTGCAAGGGTGATTTGAAGGGGGAATTAAAAATCAACCCAATCTTTTCATTTCATTGTGTTTTTATGGTTTAAATGCATGCACTAACTTTGTGCATGCCCTCTATATGCAATGTGCACATATTGTGCACTATGCGATAAATCCACTGATTTTGCACATTTAATGTTTGGTGCTTGTTCCTTGCTTAGTAGATGAATCACACATTGTTCTAATGTTGTGATTTTGGAATGTTTATTTCATTCTTAAGCATGGCTTCAAAATTACAAATGCATAAAAATTTCAAGTATTGGTATTTTTAGAAGTCGTGTTCCAACAAGAACACCAAACCTTATTGGTGACATGTGTCCATGTATGAAATGAAATTGCTTATGTTTAACTAATTATGAACATTATCCTCCAACATGACATGAAAAAATAATGTTGGATTCCTTTGAACTATTAAATGTATAGTAGGTGTTATTAAGATTTGGAATTAATAGTTTGATATTCCTAATCATGCGTTTCCTAATTGTATTCATGGATTAATGTGTTTTGGTATTAATGGTTCAACATTTTCCAAGGCTTCAAAATTGAAGTGACAATTTAAATCCAATGTCAATATACCCCATTTGTCACCAAGGTGCATTGCATGGCTCGTCATACAAATTTTATAATACAAATCATTATGACCTATCTTACTATCTTGCATTGAATTTTTTTTGAAATGTTTATATGAATATTTTAACCATCAAAGCATTTGGAATTCACCAAATTGGTAGAGTTCATGGAAACTAGGACATAAAATTTTACATGATATTAAGCTTAGATGGATATCTATTAAATTTATGTTCAATATTGTGAAAGGTGTACACCTGTCTTGGTCAAATACCACACCCTCTTCATGAGGATGGCATGGGATACATCCACAATACCCAATGTTAGATTTTATTTTTTTGGGTTCATTGATGTGAAAACGTTACTAAGGTTGATCATGTTGCTCTTAAATGCAATGCAATCTTTGATAAAATCTACACAATTAAGGGATTTTTTTGTGTGTGATTTCAGAGATATAATAAAAATATGTGAAGGGGATGTATACTACATGTATTATGATAGTGAGTATTATTTCCAAGATGATTTATTCATTAGTTTCTTGGTTGCAATCAATTTTGTTCAAGAAAATATCAACATTTAATGGATCAAATATTTGAACACTAAAGTTGACCATTTGACTTTTGATTTGTTGCGCAACATATATCACCCACATTTAAAAATAAGACATGAGTTGTTATTTGGGATTTTTTAAGAGGTTATGGCATATGTGAAATAGGAATGTCAAAAATTTGTAGATGTGTTTTTTAGCTTAGGGTTTGAAGGATGTTTTGGGGTTGTTTATCTTTAATTATGGCTACAACTTGACTTTGAAATCAAATTTGCTCTTCACTTGGCATTCATCAATGTTAACATTTGTTAACCTAAGAAGGTGAGACCTTCTAATTTGTGGGTGTAAAGCTAGGAAAAACATTCCAATAGAACAAATCTATAAAATGTTACAATTAATAACATGAAGAAAATTTACCTAAAAATATTTTATTCAAATAAGTTTTGGCATAATCAAAAAAGTACTAAAACTTGCATGAATATTAATCAAATTTTTATTATGAAAATATCTTCCATAAATAATGAGAATGATCAAATATATTTTTAAAATTTAAGTAGTTCAAAATTTGGAAATAGAAAAATGCACAACTTGAGTTTGAAAAAAATAAATTTTTTTTGCAAAATGTATTTTACTATTTGAAAATAATTAATACAAAAATTCTAAAAGTACAATTGAGAATTCTTGAGTGGCGATCTTTCAAAAACGTTTAAGAAAAATGAAACATAAGATAAAAATGTTTAAGAACCAAAGTCTTAAATATTAATTTCAAAGTTGGTATTTTCATTTTTGTAAAACTTCAAAATTGTGCATTGTCTTTTCAATAACGGAGTGTCAACCTCAAAACTCCCCTTACAAAACCTTTAGTGGTCTTTTAAAATTCAATCATTATCCAAAACACATTATGGTGATGCCCATTTTGAAATGGTAGAATCATTTTATTAGTCAATGTTGGCTAGCCCATTAGTAGGTTTGGTACAAAAATTTGGAAACTTATAATTTCCTTAAACATGGTTTAAATTGATCATTTTAAGAAATTTATCTTATAGCCCTTGGAAAAAGCTTTCCAATATCATATCATTCATCCAACATTACTACAAAATGTGGGTGCAATTCATTAATCCCCATTCATTAGACCAATGAATTTGCTACTTCTTCACTAGTCCTCGTTCATTACAACTAGTGAATTCACTCAAAATCCAATGAAATCACTTGGTGTATAGGGACACCTTTTGTTGTAGTGCAAGTTGGAATTAATTTGACCTTTATAATCATAAAATGTGAAGTTTGGTAGAGTTCAATAGACAATTTGTTTGGTAGGAATCTTTGATGCCTTATAACTTCTTCAAACATATTCCAAATTGAGAATCTTGAATGTCCATTTTATAGCCCTTTGGAAGATCTTTCCAATGACATATTAATTGCCTAAATTAAAGTTCATTTGTTTTTTGAAATTGTCAAAAAGGTAATGTTTGACAAGTAATTTTGGTAGTTATTTTTAGTCTATGTTTTCAATAGTTTTTTAAACTATTTTTTGTAAGTTTATTCAATAGTTTGTAACTACTTTCAATATGTATTTTCTACAACTATTTTTATAACCACTTTCAAACATTTAATCAAAAAATTGCTTAAATAGTGGGTTGTTAGAGTGCTTTCAACCACAACCTTTGATTCATAAGCGTTTTTGTTCATTGAAATATAACTCTAAGTTTTGATGTTAAAATTGAATGATGTGAACTTAATTGCCAAGTTATGGAAAACCTTTTCTTCCTCATGCATTCTTAAACACAATATTCCATTCCATTTTAGTCATTTCATACATCTAACTTGTTGAATTTGTTATTGTGTAAATGGATTAATTCAATTTAAGATGGAAGGTGTTTTTTTGGACTCATGTTTATGAAGTCTAAACTATTGATTGGTGCATTTGGAATTGGGCACTTGAAATTTCAATTAGAAATTAAAAACCTTACATACCTTCCATTTTAAACCAATGATTGAAGAATGGAAAAATACTATACATTAATATGTTGGAAAAGTTTGAAAGATTATGGTAGGTTGAAAAGTTTAGGGCTTGAGGCTTGGATGTTGCCATTTGTTTCCATGATCCATGCTAGAACTTGGATTTTGGAATATGGAATTAATTGCTTTGGATTTTAGAGTCTAGAATCTAGATTTTGAAATTTAAGACTCTCCTTTTTGGTTTGTACAATCTCATTTGAATATTTTTTTATCACAAGTCATGACTAATATGTTTTGTGTGTAGGCAAGGTTGGGATGTTACAATGGGCACAACTCGTTTGGGTTGATGTTCAATTCCTCCATTCAATAGTTTATGAATTGTGGTAGTTTGTTAAGACTTCATGGTCTTGCAAAGTTTTTGAAAACATGATAGTTTAAACTATTATTGGGTTTAGGTGTTGGAGTTTGGATTTAGGAGGCTTATTGGTTAGGATAGAAACCGAATTAGACAAAAAACACTAAAGATTTTAATGTATTATAACACAAATGTCTACACACACAAAAATTGATTTCGCAAAACATTTTTTCAAGTTTAATTTGTTGTCATTAATATTTCCATTCAAAATCTAGTAAAATTGTTTAGTAAATTAGACAAAATGGGAACTTACAACTTACACTTTTGTAATGTTGACATGCTAAAACTTATGAAAATATTGTAATTTTTGTTGAATGGCTTTTAAATCAAAAATTAATTTGCAAATTTTACCAAAAAAAGTTGGGAATGAAAGGAATCCGAATATGAACTTGTAATTGTTGAAAAATTCAAAGGCTTTTATTAAACAAAGATTCAATAATTAGTGAAAAAATTCATTGATTCAACAATTTCAATTCTAAAGATTTTTCAACTTACTTTTAATGCATAAGCATTTACAAGTAAATTGAAATTAATAGTTCACATTTTCTATTAAATTTAAAAACTCAAAATGAACAAAGATGTTTGATTTTTCTTTTGAAAATGTACGCATTTTTTGTTTTATTAAAAAAAGATACAAGGTGTAAATATAAATTCTTGCTAATTTTAATTAAAAATTCTACTAAAATTTCCCATATTGTGACTTTAGTCTTGGGTTTTTGACCAAGGTTAAGGCATGAAATGAAAATAGGTTGGGAGAGTGTCCCATGATTCAAACACATTCCCAAATGTGAAAGTGTGTAAGGAAATGTGTTTCAAACATTCCCAAGTCAAAAACACTTTGGTAATTGTAATATTATGGGAGTCCTAAATTTTTAAGACACAAATGTAGATGAAAAATGATGTCCAAATATGGTTTGCATTCTCCATTTAGAGTTGTGAAATAGGAGCTATAGCCAAAAGAGTGATTGAAAGTCAAATTCGGAATTGATTTTCAACCATTAAAACTTGAGAAATAAGGTTCAAATGACCTTTTAATTGAACATGTGATACAAGGTTGCAAATATTTTTAAAAGGGCTACAATGTTTCTTTTGAGATCTCTTCAAATGAAGGTTTTATGTTGTAGGGGAGGTCCCCATACAAGTTGGTTCTCTTGAAGGAAGGTCACATGAGGGCAATAGCCCAAAGGTGTTTTCGACCAATGGAAAACACATGAGTATGGGAACCTCCACGTATGTAATTTTTTATTTTATTTTTCCCTCCATTCTTTCCTTCTTGTTTTTATGAATTTTCTTCATCTGTCTTTTTCCTCCTTGTGTTTTTGAATTTTCCTCATCCATCCCATCAAAAAATCTTTCCATGGGAACATAAAAATATAGGAGGATCTCCCCCACATCATAACTCCCTAGGGATCTTCTATTGGGGGAAATCCCTCAAAATACAAAGATAAATAAAAAAGAGGTTTTTATGTGGGACCTTTGAGTTCACAAAATTGCAAAATTCATAACTTGGCAAAATTTAAAAATTTCAAAACTCCTAGAACTTTTTGGCACTTTGATGCAACCCTTGTCACAAGCGAAAAAATATGTTATAATAAACCCCCTTTATAATCATGCCTTTGGTGACCATGTGACAAAAAAGAAGGCAACTTAAATATCAATCATTCCATTCAAGTAGTGATCACTCTCCATAACAAATCCATGATCCATATACACAATAATAACATCTTTGGTTTTTCAATATTATTATTATTTACACCATCCAAACTTTCCCAAATCGTCACAATAATTATCTGTTCTTTTTTGTTGATTGTTTATGAATCCTATTCACCTTTTTAACCTATCTTCCAACTAATGAAGTTTAGTAAAATTTGTTGGATCAGATCGTTTTGAACTTTCTTGATTGGCCATCTTGGTCTTACACGACGTCAAATCTTCGGACATCACCCCACATATGCATTCCCAACAGTTCATTCAAAATTTAGACAAAACAAATACCATATTCCCAACCACTTGACTTCCCCAGAGTTCCCAAGACAAGGGTTTCAAATTTTCTGGACAACACCCAAACTAAATCTCTCATAAATACTTTCCCCACATCAACGATGCACTCAAGCATTGAATAGAACAAAACAACAACCCTTAATAACACATATATTTCTTGAAAGGATGTAGACAACAATTGCCTTAGAGTTCTCTAGACAAAGGTCTCAATTTTTTTGAGCAACACCCCAGTTGAATTCCCATGGATTGATGTCTTCTTAAATTGGTCAACATTGTCCCTTATAGAGTCTCATCAACTCCAACAACTTTATTTACTTGTTTATTCATAACATTTTATCATGCTTCAAACACCCCAATTATTGTCCACAACAAAAGAACATTTAAAGTCGAAATAACTATTAGAACTATAAATGTTGAAGACATTCTTCCCATCAACATCTCCTTCATGAGCCTTTTGGATTTTTATTCCTAATTGTTTATTATTATTCTCATCACACATAGTCTATTCAAAACAAAAGGAAAAGAGAGCTTAGTTTTTGGAATCCCTTTCTCCTTTATCATGGCATCCCCTATCTTTTCCAAAAGCCCATCCTCTTTAGCCTTTGCAGAGATCGCCATTTCCAAAAACCATTGAAGAATAACAATTAAAAATCATCATATCCGCCATTCATGCTTTTCGCAAAATAAGCACACACCACAAAACTCTTGAAAGAAATAACCTACAATAGACAATACAAGCACTCCATATCCACACAACCATAAATGATCATATAAAGTAGCCCATCTTTTGTCATTTTCTACATTTGACAACTTAATCTGTCAATTCATTAGGTCTTCATCCCAATTTGATTTTTAGTTAACCTCTTTTCATCCCACAACTATTTTTTTTGTGACATTAATGAATTGTGATTTAATGTGTTTAGTCACATTCCATATAAAACCTTACAAGATTGTGATTATAAGCAATTTGTTTTTTACAAAATAGCTCTTTTATGCTAAAATAAAGGTGCCAATTGTTTAAATTTCCTACATGGGTTATTCTAAGTTCTATTATTCATTATTAAACTTGAAGAAGATCGTGATTTTGCTTATTTTAATGTGATGATTTACATTGAGTTTGAGCTATTCAATTATTAACTTTGTATCTTGTTAACTATATGTTTCTGATTAAGATTTTTTGCTTTCTTGGCAAGTTGACATATCTTTTGTTTGTTTGCATTATAATTTTTTTTTTCTTTTTTTTTGTTAGTTTGCACAACTTGAAGACAAAGTAACACTAACCAAATGGAATTACAATTTACAAAACTTTAATATTTGCCCTAAAAATCTCCCATTATAGTCACATTTACAAAAAAAAGCTGTGAAGTTTTTTGTGCTACTTACAAGCGTTATAGTGATTCTAAAGAATGGTTTTTCTCACTAAAATGGATGATTATCAAAAAATGTGTGACAAAAACAAGAATGTGACTAAAATGGGCATGATTATAAAAGGGGTTTATTATATTTGAAAGAAGGTGGTGGTTTTTTTTCAAATCCAAGTTGTGATGTGTTTTGTGAATTTTATTCACCCTTGGTTCATTTGTGCACCATTTTGGTTCAAATTTGCACTAACCATTTTCATTTTTGGTTTGTGTAAGTTGATTTCACTCTGAACTTTCATAAATTATGAATTCTTCCTAATCCCATCATGAAGCTCCCACCTTTGTTTTTTTTTCAAAAATCTAAAAAACACACCTTGAATTTACATTCCATTACAACCTTGGGAATCAGAACCTTGGGAATTAGTAAGATCATTTACCTTTATACCACTTGACAAACCTTAGGTGTGTTAGTATTATTATTTTTTTAAATATTCAAAATTGAACTTTAAATGTTATTTTTATTATTGATGTTGTGCATCTTGAAAGGCTATTGAAAAGTTTTTGATAGAAGAAGTAATTGATTGGTTAATATGCTTATTGAATCTCTAGTGACTCTTCAAAAGTTCATTGTCATTCACAAATTTGGTAGTCCAATTGCTACCAAACTTGGAAAAGTTCAAAATTTTAAGTTTTTGGCTAGAATGGAAACCTTCAATTTCCCTAATTCATATTTAGTTAAAAAAGACATATCTACCATTGAGGCAATCAATGTGACAATACATGTGTCCGTGTGACCAATTTAGCTCAACTATTAGACACCAATTAACATGTAGCCAAATTCAATTAAAATCATTAAAAAAAAAAAAACAAAAAAAACATTGGTGAACAATGAGTAGCAAGTGAGATGAGGGCACTCATGTTTCAAATAAAAGTCAACAAATATTGCAATACAAGGGCAGCTTCAACACATGTCTTTTATTTAATTAATTAATTAATTCTGAAGATTCCATGTTAAAAATGAAAAAAAACCAAAAGTTTCTTCATTTCCCTTCACAAAAAAATTGTTCTTTGAAAAAAAGGTATATTATCGAAAATTTCAACATTTCTACAAATAATATAATTTGTGTCATAGCTGCCAAATTGCTATGATACTTAAAAGTTAGCTTCAATTGGTGTCACCTGCATCATGAAGGAGCAACACTATTATTTGTGTTTAGGGTTTAGGGTTTAACAAATCCTTGGAGAATCCATCATCTCTAATCTATACACAATATTACTAGGGGTTAAGCTAAGTTTGTGGAGTTAGGGGTGGTTAGTTACCCTTCCAGGGTACTCTGCATAATACTATCAACTTTGATGCAATGCATACTACAACAAAAGAAAATAAAATTTACTCTTAATTTTTTGAAAATTGCCAGAAATGAAAAGAATAATAATTAAAACACTTGAGGAAAAAAAAACTATAACTAACAAAATTCTCCAAAAAATTCCCCCAAAAATTCACAAAAAACAAAAGAAAATTGATTGGAAATTTGGAAGTCAGAATGGGAGGTGGTGGGAGATGTCAAGACATGCTTCCAATTTTTGCAGTGTAAGTGGAGGGCATGTTACCCAATGTAAGATTTTCTTGCTTGGCTAGTTCAGATCAATCCTTTGTTGTTGCTGTTGTTGTTGTTTAGCTTCTTCATTTCCAAAATGGAATAAATTTCCCTCAAGAATTTCTAAAAGAGTAGCAATTGCTTTAATTTTTTTTTGTTTTTTTTTTGCAAGCTCAAGGAAGTGTTTCTTCTTCTTGCCTGCAAAATAAATTCGCCTTATCCACAAAGCCGTCATCAATCCATCCATTCTATTAAAAATCCCTTGTTTGCTTCTGCAACTCTCGCAAATCGCTCTGTTTTTATGTGTTAAAACTCCGAATTTCTTAGGATTCTAGATTCTTTGAGTGTTGGGTCGACTCGCCCAAGTAGATTCCAGCTTTGGGTGTCTCAGAAATCGCTCTCTTTTGATGCGTCAATCTCCGAATTTTCTCAAGATTCTAGATTCCTTGATGGGTTGAGTCGACTTGTCAAAGCAGATTCAAGCTTTTGGGTGTCTGAGAAATCTCTCTCTTTTGATGTTTGATGAAACTCCGAATCCTGGATTCACGAATTGGGTTATCTCAGAAATCAAATCGGTCTCTTCTTTTGTATGTGTCATCGAACTCCGAATTTCTCAAGCTTCAAGAGATTCTTTGATTGTTGGGATCGAGAAGAATAATGATCAGTTTCTTCTTCTTCACAAATTTACTATCGAGATCATCATCATCACTGTCTGCTCCTGATTGGATTTTGTCTTCTTCTTGTTCAGGGAGGAATATTATTAGCTCGCAGCACCGGATTTACTAAACCCTAAAAAAACAAAGCTCCCAGTTATGGCAAGTTCCACACCTCTGGAAGCTATGGCAGTTTCTTCCTCCTCGATCTGTTGGATGCAGAAGCAATCCTTGAGGCAGCAGGATGCAAGCTGTATGCCTCATCATGGTGTGCGATTCTGCCAACCCATGATGAAGTCGTGGACTGGTGGTGGTGCATTTGCAGCAAATCTCATGTGGCCTAGGAGGAGGACTCATCAGATCACATCCCAATTGAGAACAAGAACTCACTGTTCTGCATCCTCATCATCATCATCAGGGTTTCCAGAATCAGATGAACCCTATTTACAAGACTTGCGAGTTCCATTGGAGTGGGTGACATCTCCTGCTGCAGCCCAGGTATGATTGACTGCTCCTCCTCCTCATCTGATCTAATCTTGCAGTGCCTCTTGAGTTTTGCCCTGAATTTTCAGATCTTTCAAGCGAAGGGAATTGTGTGTGTGTCTCTCTGAACTTTCTTGAGCAATTTGAGATTGATTTTCAGCAGGTTGCAAAATTGAGAGTAATTTTGATCCATGGGCCAGCTTGCTTTTTTCAGGAAGCTGAGTGGCTGAGAGGTGCACTTCAGCAATGGCTGGATGATGAGTATTGTCCAGAACCAGCCAATGAGGAAATCAGCCGACGCTGTGCGCAAGTGTACTATTATTGTTTGATGGAGAAGCAAATGGACATGGGTGATATTTTGATGCAAATGGTAAGGGACTTGGAAACATTCTCATTCAAAGAAAGTTTTCATGGAGCTTTTTCTTCTGCAAATGCGGCCATTGCCCTCATCACCAAGCGCATTGGCACCTTGGAAGGCACTGACCTGCAGTAGTAAGTTTTCTGAGGTCAGTTTCACAAAGGAATCTCCCCTCATTCAATCAAGTCCAGAGATTTTATGAATGCCCTTACTAAAGAAGAGCTTCAAAATTTCGGCGGAGTCTTGACTTAATTTTCTTTGTTTTGACCCACTACTGGAAGAAGAGATTCTGACATGTACCTGCTCAAAGTCTTGTGGTTTTTCTGGCTCCATGATGAGCTTGAATGTTCATTCACAAACCTTGTGATAGAAGAACAGAATGAGTACATAATCAACAAGTACAAATTTTGAGTCTCAAAGTCCTTGTTCAAGTGTGAGAAGTATTTGAGTGTCCAAAACAGGCATTGGAAGTCCACTGCATAGTTCTCAGAATCAGGTCACAAGCTGTTCAAGGAACAATATTTCCATGTTGGTCTGAAATTGGGTTTTGATTCTCGAGGGTTGTTTCTGTGACCCAGAACTTGTGGTTTGAGACTAGGGTGTCGGGTTTATGTGTGCACCTTCACTACAATTTGCATTCAAAAGATAGCGGGTCTCCTCCTGTAATCATAGTTTCTCTGTAAAGGAGTCGGGATTCTATCTTGTTTGCAATAGGGCATTTCTAGAGCTTCTTTGTTCATGTCAGGTTACTAACTTGCTTGAGAAATTGTACCCTTGTACACTTGCAATGCAATTTTAATGCCATGATGGTTTTGAAGGTTCAAATTGAAGTACTATTGCTTCTAGTCCTACCTAGAATCTATATGTGTGTGTATATGTATATATCTGGAACACAACAACAGACAGACATGGTCACCTACTCACTAGCGGGATTGAACTCTGGACCTTTGTGGTATCAAACAGGGGCTATACCTCAAATCAAGCCCAATGGCAGAGGACATAGTAAGGCTTTCACCTCATCTCATTCATGAGTTTGAACCCGGGACCTTTGTGGTACCAAACCACAAAGGGTTTCCATTGAGCCAACACCGTAGGGGCTTGAATCTATATCTTTGAACATAAGAGGGGAAGAGCTATGCAAAGCATGTGGGCTTTATGGCTGTCAGTTTGTTGGAAGGGGATTGTCTCGTTGTGGGCATTCTCTTTTGAATGCGAGCTTGCTCATTTTTGGCTTCTCAAATCCAAACAAAGACATCATTGAGAGAAGCAATGCACCCGAGCGCCTCCTTGCAGCTACAACCTCTCTCTCTCTCTCTCTCTCTCTCTCTCTTTGTCCTTCTCACTTGCTTCAATTTGGAGTTCTCTCTCTCATTTGATTGAAAGATTGTGTAGAGATTAGTATACGTTGTTGGATTTTTTTTTTCTTTACATTTTAACAACAATTTGTTGTTTTGTCTTTCATAATTATGAGTTTGGAGATTACTTCTCGATGCTCATGAGAGTTATTTCATTTGACAATAGTTGATCCTCATGGCGTTACTAGAATTTGGCACTTGTCCTTGGTTGCCACTTTGAGCAAGCGCCTTTTTCTAGTAATAACGCCCTTGAGTTTGTGTTCATATACCAATCACAAAATGTATGTCTTGAGCAATAAAATTCACATATTTGTGGGGGAGACCCATGAATGTTTTCTTGAGCTTTGTTTCCATTTCCAAAGACAAAAATGGCTTGAACTTCAGGTCTTGAATTTCAAGAACCTTACAAAATGGAAAGTACCTATCCACAATCTTATGAAATGGAAGGTACCCGAGACCCATGGTGGAGAGCCATAAATTGGACCCCTGGTCTTTAGATGAGGGTCCAAGACCTTGATTTACCACTTTTTGGGACCATTTTGGAGGGAAAATCAATCGGTTCAGACCCCCCCCCCCCAAAAGAGCTCAGGATTTGGAGGATCAAGATGCAAGCTAGGGTCCAAGGTAGTGTCCGACTCAAGGATTCAATTTGGTTCAAATGAGTCCAAATTGGTTCCTACGGGTTTGGACCCTGGGACCCCCAAATCCACAGCGGCCCTTAAGAAGGGATGTAAAAATGGGAGGATATGGATGAACAAAATGGATGATAGTCATGATTGGGTGAAGCCCTAGAATTGCGCTTTGCCTTGCGAGCGAGGTCTGTCCCACCAAACCCTAGAACTGCGCGCGCTTGCTCTGCAAACTTCTTTCCCTTCTTCCCGAGAGAAGCGATGCTTTGCAATCATTACAAGAGAACAGTTTGCATGTTGCGGAAGGAAAGTTCGGACGGCACCAAGTCGCGGAAGGAAGCCATTGTTGCTGAAGGACGCGGTGGATCGCGGAAGAATTGGTGCGGAGTAAGCTAGCGAGAGCGGGAAACGGTAAACTGTTTTGCTGCAAGAGACTGCCTGTAGAAAATGGCGCACAGGTTACTGAGAGATGTTGAAGCTGACGGCTGGGAGCGCTCCGACTTCCCCATCATCTGCGAGTCGTGTCTAGGCGACAATCCTTACGTACGCATGGTATGTTTTCTGTCAATCTCCCTTTACTTTGTTTGTGTTTCATTTTTTCTGGTAAAGTTTCTGGAAGCTCTGTGTTTTCTTGACCCATGCCGAAGGGTTTTAGAAGACTGGTTTCGGAGCCTGCCGTTGTTAGCATCTTCTCCTGCCTATTGTCTCGGGCGGCAATGGAGACATAGTTCGCATGGCACACATGTCGTGGGACATGTCGGGGTCAGTTAGGTATTTGTGTCGGACGGTCCCTTATGTTCCTACACAAACTGCCGGCAGAATTTAACAGTAGAAAGAAGCGGAAACTGTTGTTGTATCTCTACTCTTGTGTTAGGTGGCTTCATTGCATTTCACGAGCTACAGGAGGAGAGGGTTAGGGTTTGAACTCCGCATGTGGTGGTTCAGAGCACCTGCAGCGGCTGCTTGCTGCAGTAAAGAGTCTGCATTAACCTTGTTCTGCATCTTTCTTCTAAGTTGTGTTGTGGAAACCTTGTTTGGTTTTTTTGGTTGCAGACAAAAGCAAATTTTGATAAGGAGTGCAAGATTTGCACAAGACCTTTCACTGTGTTCAGGTGGCGGCCTGGGCGTGATGCTCGGTACAAGAAGTCAGAGGTATGCCAGACATGCAGCAAACTGAAGAATGTGTGTCAGGTCTGCTTACTTGACCTTGAGTATGGTCTTCCTGTCCAAGTAAGAGATACCGCCCTTGGTATCAATACAAGTGATGCAATTCCAAAGAGTGATGTCAACCGGGAATATTTTGCAGAAGAGCAGGATCGCAAGGTATTGGTCTTTGCCTCTTACTTCCCGTTCTTATTTCTCATTTTTTAAGCACTTTGTGTAGGTCAAGCAGCAGTGCCTCACTAGGGTGTCATACTGCTATGCTTTGATGCAAGAATTTTGCAAGGTGCATCTGGTCATGTTAGTGATGTGCTTTTAGGTTTTCTCCCTTTTTCATGGCTTCCTGCTTCTGTTAGTTGCAATGCCACTGTATACCTTATCCACCTCTCTCTCTCTTGCTATGCTCTTTCAAGTTGTTCATTCAGCCATTTCTGTGACATTGTTCCCTTGGTTTCTAATTTTGTCATCCGACCCTTGTATCTGACCCAAACAAGCAATCTTTGTTTTTCACATCATTCGCGAAAAAAAGGCAGTTAGCTCCTTTGTGTTAAAAAGAATGTCCTCATCAACAAACTTTGAATTCTTGCAGGCAAGAGCAGGACTGGATTATGAATCATCATATGGAAAGGCACGCCCTAATGACACAATTCTGAAGCTGCAACGAACCACACCATACTACAAGAGAAATCGTGCTCACATCTGCAGTTTCTTTGTTAGGGGTGAGTGCACTCGGGGAGCTGAGTGCCCGTATCGCCATGAAATGCCTGTTACTGGAGAGCTTTCTCAGCAAAACATCAAGGATCGCTACTATGGGTATGCTTTTGGAGTGGAAAAAAGGGAGAGAGAGTGCACTTTCTGTAACCCTTTGCAAGGTTCTTGTTTAGATGCCTAGTTCTGATTGTTTGTTCTTATGGCCATGCTAAAGACTCTTGGCAGGTGTTCAGTTGACCAAGCCTAGAACTCTTTCAGTTGTCTCATTCCATGCTGCAAAGGATATTCTTGAATGCTTTACTTGTCTATGAGTTAATCCAATGACATTTGTTTTCTTTCTTGGATCTTGTTGATGTCTGGTAGTCAGTAATTGGCCCCTTGTCTCCTGAGATAAGGAAATCCCAGTGGTAGTTGGGGAAACAGTCTTATTATGCCATCTGCTTTTGTGGTCCTTCTGCTTTTGATTTGGATAGGTATGTGGTTCATGACATCATGGGTGGATTGCAGTCTCAAAGTTTTGTGGACATCTTCATGTTTTACAGAATCTAGTGGGTGTCCATTTAGCAATAAGTTTGCTTGTTTTGCTGTTGAAAATGGTAATAATTGTTGTGGCTTATTTGGCACTCTTGGGTCAACTGATCATATCAATTGAGATCACATATGTTACACTGCCTGCAATCTATCATAGCTGACCTCTAATAGGTCCCTTTTGTTTTTTTCAGAGTGAATGACCCTGTTGCAGCAAAGCTTCTCAGAAAGGCTGGTGAAATGCCCTCTCTTGTGCCACCAGAGGACATGAACATCAGGACACTGTATGTAGGGGGCCTTGATGATAGGGTTTCAGAAGAGGATCTTAAAGACCAGTTCTATGGATATGGTGAGATTGAGTCTATTCGGATGGTGCCACAGCGCGCTTGTGCATTTGTCACCTACACAAGCCGAGAGGGTTCAGAAAAGGCAGCTGATAATCTGGCAAACAAGCTGGTTATTAAAGGCCTGAGATTAAAACTTATGTGGGGAAGACCTCAGGTCCCTAAGTCTGAATTGGAGGGCACAGGTGATGGAGAGGAGTCCCAGAAATCCAATCCTAGTGGGGGGATTTTATCTCATGGAGGTATGCTTCCTCGAGCAGTCATCTCTCAGCAGCAACACCAGCAACCAAATATAGTTGGTCAAGAGCAAGCTCCGTTTAACTACTTCAACCTACCTCCCCCTCCACCTCCAACAGAGCGTCCGTTTTATCCATCCATGGATCCCCAACGGATGGGTGCAGTTGCTCCAGGGCAAGAGTCAAGCACTAACTCAGATCAAGCTGATGGTTCAAAACCAGGTCAACCAGCCCAGCCTGTTCAGCAGTATGGTGGCCCACCCATGGGTCCTCCTCCTCGGCCTCCTCCTTATGGTTTCTCACATCAAGGACCACCACCCCCTCAGTTTCAGCAGCAACACTTCCAGGGACCTCTGTATGGACCGCCTAGAGGACCACCTCATGCATATCAACAGTTCCCTCCGCCATTTCCGCCTGGGGCTCCTCCTCCAAGGCAGCCATATTATGCTCCACAGTATTGAGGTGTGGCTGTCCAGGTTCCTGATGTGTTCTCAATTGTAGACAGTGTGTTACACCTGTGTACTTAGCCACTGGAGATGACTGCATTAGCTTTTTGGCAGCCTAAAGTGACAGCAAAAGAAACATGGCAGAAACATAGGTCTGAGAACACAGCTGACATGGTCAATTAGGTAACAATGTAAGTGAGCTAGTTCTGAGTACTGTAGGTCAATGGATGTGAATACAGCTCCTCTTACTGAGGCCTGATGGCAGTGGGTATGGTGTGTTATTTTGGTTTAAAGTAATAGGTCTCTTTTGTATTTTTGTCAGGATTGATTGAGGATGTGAATTCTATACTTGTAAGTGATTCTTTTCTGTTGAGAATATTTGCTAAAATTTAGAGTTCATGGATATCATGAGATTCAAAAACAAATGTCAAATGAAACATTGGTTCTAAAATCAAGTCTAGAATTTTGTCTCTAGCAGTATAGGAAGGGTATGGTGTTGGTATGTTGGAGACTTTGACAGTGAATTTTGCAGGTCTAACTTGACTAAGGACTTCTGACGATGAGTTCCATAGAGTTTGCATGACTGGGAACACTTATCAGGGAAGAGCCAAGTTATATAGCCTCCTTTCAAACATTGGGCTCTTTGTTTCGTTGTGTTGAAGTACCACCCATCCCACAACTCTCATTGAGCATGTCAGGAGATCAGATGGAGTCCCATGTCTCCACCTCAGGCAAGTATTGTTGGCATAAATCAATGGTCTTTTTTCAAGAATGAAAAGTTCAGTGGGGAAATTAGTCATTCAGGTTTTGGGTGTAGCACCAACAGTCTTGTTCTGCCTCAGTGGGTTTCCAATTGATTTCTTGGAACTTGTATTTATATACCTACTATGCTTCTCTATACTTAGGCTTGTAAATGGTAACCTAAAATGGAACTTACAAAGTTGTTGACAGTTTTGAGTGAGAATACCACATATATTTTTAGTTGATATACTTTAGTGCTAGTTGATACCATGACTGAGTCTTTCTCATTGCTTGTGGAAATGTGACAGAAACTCAGGACAGAAAGACAGGATGTGAGATTCTGTGTAATATTTTGCCTGAGGTTTGGCAGATAATAACCCTAAACCCTAAACCCATTCCATTGGGAGCTGATGGAAATCAGTGGATAGTCATTGAAGTCACTAGATAGTCATGTCAACTGGTCACTGCTATTCAACATAAAGGTGATGGTTTGATATTTTGAGTGATGCTCAGAAGATCATGAACACACTTGTATTGTTGGCTTTGGTTCTCTTCATGTAGGGTGAAGAACTTTAACGGTGGTTAAGATTGTTCTGCTTTCATATTTTCAATATTGCCAAATTTGGCTAAATATTCTTATGGATGATTGCCACTTCAGCAACATCAGAAAATTGAAGGAAAAAAAAAAAAAACTGACTCCAACAAACATTGTAATACGTCGTGCATATTTACCATATTTAGTTGTGTTCGTGAAGATGGATGTTGCAACCTTGAACACACTAGGTCACATTTACCACAATTGCATCTAGACACAATTTGATGGATATTGTACTTTTTAATACATGTTTTCCTTTTTCCAAGATTATTGTCAAATCTCCTTGTAACTCACATCCCATGTAAAACCTTTTGCAAAACAAACCAAACTATTGAAATATAGTGCAACAAAGTTGAGGGTGAATCCATTATCATAATTGTGTTTAAAATTTTACTAAGTAAAGGAATATTTGTTTTTTTAGGCTAAACGAGGCCAAACTTGCATGTATCTAAACATCAACCTTTAAATACTTGGTGTGTCTTGGATGTCAACTTATGGTAGAATTTTGTTCACAAGATGACAATTTCTTATATGCCTCTAATTGATGTATCAAACATGAAACTCAACCAATTGCAGGTGGATTAGCCATAATGAGTATTACTCACCAAATGATTGTTTTGCATGTTGCATCAATTTCAAATTCGGGAAAAACCCATTTTTGGTTTATAAGGTGTTTAATGGGTAAACCGTGAATCATACATCCGAGAACAAGAGGAACTTCAAGATGTCAACTTTAAAGAGCTCAACATTGTTGAATGTTGATTGGACACAAGGCTACATGACAATTTGTGTGAATGGTCACACTCGAATCTAAGTTGTGTCATGGGAAACTATGGGCCACATTCCATAAGAAAAGGAAATGTAGGATGTACATGTTTCATTAACAAATTATTGATAGAGAATACAAAATGACAAGAAGTTGTGGATGACAACCTAGAAGTTCACAATTATATTAATGCACCAAAACATCAACTTGAAGATCAAAATAAGAGTTAGTTTTGAGCTTCTTCAATGCATCAACAATTGCGCAACTCCAAGACGGTTGCAACTTTCATTGTCCACATCAATATTTAGTTTTAACATTATTAGAGTTTGAGCAATATTTGAAAGGTGCATGATGCCTCCTTGGTAGGTATAAGAATAGGCTTACTATAAAAATGGTAGACTCACCATATTTGAAAGTGGTGAACTAATTCCATCAAGAAAAAACATTGTTGCACCAACAAATGATGTGCCAATTATCATTGTAACCTCCAATTAAACCCTAAGGTTATTAACTTTCAATTCACATAAGTACCTACTCTTGACCATAGGATTGTAAACCTCAAATCATGCCTTCATTTGGAGGTAAATCATCTTGTGATGTTGAAGGCTAAAACAAAAGGGTTGAAGGTTGAACAAGCTTGAGTTTAAAAGCAACTGTTGAAGCTTAAAGGAAAAAATAAAATCTAATGAACATTTCAACCTATAGAAGATGAATTAATTACAATCCTAAGGTCAAAGCATACAACTTTTTACTCATCGGTGCACGTGTGACAACTATAATTCCACATGAAAAGAACAACGCAATACAATTGTCCATTCTCAAGGACATAGTGCTTGTTGACAACAATTATTTGGATGAGGATGGATTACACATAAGCTAAGTGATGAATGACTTTAGTAAAACTTTTCAAGGTGTTACATGAAATTGTTAAAGCATCAGGTACAATTTCATTATGAACAAAAATATTGGCCAAATCGAACTAATCTCAATGATCTTTATTTTAAGTTCCAAGACAAAGAAATCAACTACAAGCAAAAGCCCTAATTGTGAAAACTTGCACCCTTTTATTTTAGTGTTGTTGCACATAGTGTTATTGAGGGTAATGTGTTGATAGATTTTTTTGAGAAAGTCTCTGCGGGCAATTACATTTTCAAAAAGCCCACCATTGTTTTTGATACCCGATGTGTATCTGCCAAGTAAAATAGGATTTTTTTATCAAAAAAATGCACATGATTTTCATGCTATGTAAAGCCCTTAGGGGTAGGCTTTACATGAATTGGGTCCACACTTGGCTCCTCCTTTTAGGACCCTTATTCCCGTTCCCAAGGGCTTTTACCCTACACAAATTGTATCCGTGTGTTTCCCAATGTTGATTTTGTTGGAAATATCCCAAAGTTGACAACCACCACAAGAGTCAGGACATGGGAGGGGAGTGAATGCACATTCTTGAAGAAAGATTGCTTGCACACACCAAGGTTGCATCATTGAACACAAGACATTGGAAATTACTAAGAACATCAAGGTTGAGTTGCTAGGCTGTTGTTACACTCAACCACAAACCGTGAATGAATTGATTAGCAAGCCAAACTGTAAACCATACACAAGAAGTTATTTAAGACTTCATAAGACTGAAAGACTCAGGCAACTTAACTTTCAAGAATAATACCTGACATATCAAAACAATACTCAAGAGAAGTGGAAAACTTGAGAAAAATGATCCACACAAAAGTGATTGAGATTTCACAAATCTAGTGTATAGAGAGCTCCTCAAAAGAAAGCATTTTTTCCCCAAAACTTCCTTGATTTCCTTTGATGGTCCACACAAGCCTAAACCTGGATTTATGGTCTAAGAGATTCAGGACAATCACTATAGTTGAACAAAAATATAAGACACCAAAACATTTACAACAAGACTCAGATTGGCAGATCTCACAATGAAGATGCCAGAAAGCAACCTGTAAACATGTTGCTATCAAGAAAAAAACTCAGAAGGTGTGCAAATGTTACTGCAAACCCATGATCAAGAAACTGAAGAAATTGGTCTCTTTGTTACAATTTTATTTAAGACAAGAAGAAAGCCATCTCCAGAAAAGAATGGATGGTTTCAACCAGTGCTGTTTTGTATGAATTGAATGTATTTTTTCCTCTTTTTTGTGATTGGTTTGCCAAGTTTCAATCTAGCCTACTGTTTGTCTCTGTACACATGGCACTTAACTGCATCAACAAGAAGTCCATGGCTCCCTTCCTTGCAGTAGTAGTCAAGTAATAATAGTACAATAGGCTGACCTCCTTTCAATTGCCTGGTTACCTTGTTTCCATTTTTCTATGAGATTGCAGAGAAATTGAATCTCCACAACAAACAATTTTGCAGGTATGAAGAAAATCTCCACAACAAACAACTTGCAGGTATGAAGAAAATCTCCACAAACAAACAAATTGCAGGTATAACAACCAACAATCTGAAGGTATGAAAATCATCTCTACCACAACAACAAATCTGAAGGTACTAATAACATGGACAATGGGGGCCTAGCCTGCTTTGATTTATACAAATATGAACAAAGGTTTGGAGAGTTTGGGCATCACTGACTGACTGTTGTAGAGTGCATGATGATGATGATGATGTTGGAGATGATGTTGGAGATGATCTGGTGGTGATGATTTTGCATTCAGGTCTGAATTCAAAATGGAAACCCGCCCAGTGAAACACACAAACCACCAAGTGCTTGCTGCAATTCTCTTTTGGGGTTTGGATTACACATTGATGATGTTTTGCTGCAGCTGGCCACCACCTTGAAATACCTTCAACAAGAGCTATTACCCACTGTAAAAGCTGTGAAACCCCAAGCATGAAGCAACAAACCCTTCCCCCCCTCCCCTCCCTCCTCCTTCCAAAGCGAGAGAGAGAGAGGACTTGGGGTTTGGAACAAATCCCATGATCTCCACCAGAGGAGGAGCTTTCAAACTTGTTCTTCTTCATCTACAATCGACCAGTCGTCCCAGCTGCTGGTCTGGCTTCTGTCATCGTCCGAGAGGTCTATCCCTGACCAGCTATCCTCACTGACTGGCAGATCGGCCTGCTTGCAAGCTGCTTCAATCTCACTCTTGAACATCTCAGACCCACGCCTGAATTGAGCTTGGAAGTCAGGAAACACAGCCTCAATCTCCTCCTCATTTTCCTCCTCCTCCACGCCATCATCGTCATCAGAGCCGGCGACGGCAGCCAGAGGAGCATCATTAACATCTTCAAGTTCAGGATCCTCAATACCCGACTCCTCCGCAGCACTCTGGTGCTCCTCCTCATATACCTCTTCCTGCTCTTCATGATGATAATCTTCAGGAGTTGGGTACTCGAAAACCTTGACCTCCACATCGCCGCTCTCGGAGCCGCCCCAAATGCCGCTGCTTCTGGCATTCACATCGGCCGCGGCATCGTAAGTGATGTGAGTGCAGAGACGCCAATTGTCAAGGTGATGGTTCCTGGTGATGTCCCATGCTGTTCTCTTCACGTGTCCCTTTGCCTTCACTAGCGACTTGTTGACTGGGTGTGCGTGACAACCCAAGCATCCCACCCTGCGACATTTCCCTGTTGCTCTCGTGCGGTTTGTAGGTTTGCCGCACACACGTCCCTCGCGCCTCATGCTGCTGTAAAGAAAGATAATAGATCGTACAAAGGTAGACAACCAAAAGCTTCTCACGCCTTGAAAGAAGAAGAACAAGCAGAGCTGCTGCAAATTCAACAAGAAGAAATTCAACAAAAGACACGCACAGACGACGACGACCCAATTCCTGATCTATACACAAAATTCACAAGAGAGAAAAAGAAGAAGAAGAAGAAGAAGCAGGGGCTTTTGTTGCTTCTTGTTCGTTCCCACAAAAAGAAGAAGAGGAGCAGAGTACAGACATCAACGAAGTAAGGAAAAGAGCAAACAGGGAGATATACAAAAGGGAAGGAGGAGGAACAAAGAATGGGGAGGAGAGGAGAGGAAATAGGGTGTGGGTGGGCGGGGGTTCAAGGAAGCATTTTCGGCGGCTTGAGCTGCGAGTAGATTACACGGCAGCGAGTCGAGTGTACAAGGAGGCAATAGAGGAGAAAAAGAAGGGATGGCTGCTGCTGGTGTGTGAGGGAGCTTGCAAGCAAAAGCAAACGTGTGCAATGCGCCAAAACCAAAGCTCGGCACATACAGCAGCAACGGACACAGACGGAGAGAGAGAGAGAGAGAGAGAGAGAGAGAGAGAGAGAGAGAGAGAGA
>Ga0209611_10002693_pt1 | contig 31168 bp, 28 predicted proteins | sample S1TSphgellanicum_3_FD_187693 | JGI IMG/M metagenome (GOLD analysis project Ga0209611, IMG submission 187693) | Host-associated microbial communities from peat moss isolated from Minnesota, USA - S1T2_Fc - Sphagnum magellanicum MG (SPAdes) (version 2) | ecosystem: Host-associated > Plants > Peat... | reverse complement strand
GCCAGAACCGATCTCTGCGGCGGGTGTTGGGAGCGATTCGCGATTGCCGTGCTCGCCGAACGCGATGGCAGCAGGCTGCGCCTCGTCGCACGTACGCATGATGACGGCCCGACCGAAGCCGACCCGGCACCCGGCGAGGTGGACGCAGATTTGAGCGTCAAGGGAGACGGCGTCGCGTCGCTCGATCTCGCGGCCTACCATCTATCAAATCGCGAGACGTTGATCGGCGTGCGAAATACGGTGAGTATCACGGGCGGCAACTTCGGTACCAGGCTCGCCCTCTTTCGCATCGTCGGAGACGATCTCAAAGCTGTCGCAAATATTCGAGCGGGTGACGTCACCTATCAACCCACGCGGACAATGTCCAACGCGACGATCGTCGTCGCGGGCGAGTCCGGAACGTACAACGAGCTGCACGTCCTAACGCGTCACTACGACGATATCCCAACCGGGCTCGATTACAGCTTGGAACCCGCCCCGGGTTCCAAGCCCGTCGCCTCCGAGGTATCGACGTTTCGTTTCGACGGCACGCGCTTTCACGAAATCGTCGGCGCGCAGCGTTAGGGCGCGAACGACCAGTCGCGCGCACTCGCATACGGGAGCGCGCCATTCGGCACGAATCCGCGCAGCGCTTTCGGCATCACGTCGATTTCGCGAGATTGCCAGAGCGGGAGAAACGGGACGTCGGTCGCGACGAGGCGTTGCAGTTTCTGCAGGATCGCGATGCGGCGCGCGCGATCGAACGCGCGCGATGAGTCCGCGAGCAGTCGGTCGGCTTCGGGCGAGCAGTAGCGCGACCAATTGAAGCCGCGCGGCGCTCGCTCGCGACATGAGAGGAGCCAGCCTTGATCCGGATCGGAATCCGTGCTGTAGGCAATCAGCGCGAGATCGAAGGTGCCGTTAGCGAGCGGCCCACCGTCACTCGCGAGCGCGTAGAGTTGCGTGTACAGAAAGCTGCGTAGCTCGACGCGAACGCCCGCGCGCGCAAACTGCTGTTGGAGGATCACGGCGCCCGTACTCTGCGACGTCGACGCGTTCGAGAATGCGAGGGTGAGTTGGAGATCGTGGCCGTCCTTCGCACGAATGCCCGACGGACCGCGCTTCCATCCCAGCGCGTCGAGTTCGCGATTCGCCGCCACCGGATCGTACCGCGGCCACGGAGCCGCCGGATCGTCCGCGTACGAAAACATACCGCGCGATGCATCGGCCGATGAGATGGCACCGCGATACATCTCGCGCACCAGCGTCGGCGCGTCTACCGCTCGAGCGAGCGCGGTGCGCACCGCCGCGTCGGCTAAAGCGGAGCGCTCGAGGTTAAACGCCAGAACACCCGCGCCGGTGTACGGAACGCTCGTGACGCGAGACGACGGGAGGGCACGATACCGCGATACGAGCAGCGGATCCGCGTTCACGACGCCGTCGATCTCACCGGTCTGCAATTGAATCAGCGTCGTCGCGGTATCCGGGGAGTAACGGAGTTCGAGCGCGCGGAGCTTCGGGGCGCCCGCGTAATACCGTGGATTCGCCACGAGACGCAGCGTCGAGCCACGCGTCCACGACACGACGCGATAGGGTCCGCTCCCGATCGGCAGTCCGTTGAACGGCGCGTGATCGAGACTCGTGTAGTGCGCGAGCAGATGGCTCGGGAGAATCGCGGCGTTCGAATCCGGCGTCAGGAAGAGGCCGACGACGGCCGCGTCCGGCGCACGCAACCGTATGCGCACCGTGCGCGCGTCCGGCGTCTCGACGGCGGCGATGCGCTCGTAGGGGTCGCGCGAACCGATCGTGTTGAGCGGGTTCTGAAGCGCGCGGACGGTGAAGGCGATATCGGCGCTCGTGAGCGGAACGCCGTCTTGCCAGAGCACGCCGCGTCGCAAGCGATACGTGATGCTCCGGCCGTCGCGCGCGATGCCGCCGTTCGCGAGCGTCGGAACCACCTCCGCAACGTCGGGCACGAGCTCCCCGTTCGGCAGCGGCCGTAAGAGAAACGAAAACACGAGCGCCTCGATCGCCGCACCGGTAAACCCGTCGAGATAGATCGGATTGAGGGAGTTGAGACGATTTCCGAACGCGAGGTGCAGCGTGCGGGTTTCGGGAGCACGCTCGCCGCCGGCACAGCTCAGAAGCGAGAGCGAGAGCGAGACGGCGAAAACCAGCGACGCTCTGCGCACGCGCGGTAGCGTACCGTTTCGGATCACGACAATCCGAGTGCCAGTTGCGTTTCCTCGCGCCCATCGGGCGCGGCGAGGCGCGTTCGCAAGGGAACCTGCGCTTCGAGCGCGGGCCGATCGCCGAGCGCGCCCGCGATCTCTTTCGCGCGCGAAATCACGCCGACGGGGAGGCCCGCCATCTTCGCGACTTCGATGCCGAACGAGCGCGACGTGCTCCCGGCAATAACGCGATGCGAGAACACGGGCGCACCCGCGCGCGTATTCTCAACGGCCGTGACGTGGAAGTTCGCGACGAGCGGCCAGCGATCGGCGAGCGCGGTCAACTCGTGAAAGTGCGTTGCGAAGAGCGTCATTGGCGCCTGCGTCTCGAGGCCGAGCAGATACTCGCAGATCGCTTGCGCGATCGCGAGGCCGTCGATCGTTCCCGTCCCGCGCCCGACCTCATCGATGAGCAGCAGACTGCGGCGCGTGCAGCGTCGCAAGATGTTCGACGCCTCCGACATCTCCACGTAGAACGTCGACTGTCCGGATGCGAGATCGTCGCCCGCGCCGATACGCGTGAATATCCGCTCGACGATACCGAGCTCCATCGAGCGCGCCGGGACGTACGCACCGATCTGCGCGAGGATCACGAGGAGCGCCGTCTGCCGGAGGTACGTCGACTTGCCGCCCATGTTCGGGCCCGTCAAGAGGATGAACCGATCGTTCGCCTCCCCGAGGTGGAGATCGTTCGGGACGAACGCATCGCCTGCGAGCGCCTCGATCACGGGATGCCGGCCGTCGACCACATCGAGCGTCGTGCCGTCGACGAAACGCGGCCGCACGTAGCCGCGTTCGCCCGCGACGTGCGCGAGGGCGCAAGCGACGTCGAGTTCCGCGATCGCATCCGCCGTCGCGAGCAACTGCTCGACGCGTTCCGCAACCGACTCCACGAGGTTCGCGTAGAGCGCCTCTTCGAGCCGAAGCTGCCGAGAATGCGCGCTCGAAATCGCGATCTCGAGTTCCTTGAGTTCGGGAATCACGTACCGCTCGCCGCTCGTGAGCGTCTGCTTGCGCACGTAATCGGACGGCACCATCGCGAGGTTCGATTTCGAAACTTCGATCGCGTAGCCGAACGCGCTCGCGTACTTGACCTTGAGACCCTTGATGCCGGTTCGTTCGCGCTCGCGTTCCTCGAGCGCGGCGATGCGCTCGCGCGCGTTCCCGCGCAGTTCGACGCATTCACGCACGTCGGGGGATGCGTCGGGACGGATCACGCCGCCATCCGCAAGCGTTGCGGGTAGCTCGTCGCAGAGGGTGCGTTCGAGCTCGCCGAGGAGCTCGGCATGCTCGCCGATCCGCTCCGCATAGTGCGCGAGCCCCGCCGGCAACGCCGCGCGCAGCGGGCCGAGCAACGCGAGCGTGCGCCGAAGCGAGCCGAGGTCGCGCGGGAGCGCGCGCCGGAAACGCACCTTCTGTGCGATGCGCTCGAGATCGAACGCGCCGGCAAAGAGCTCTTGCAGCGCAGAACGCGCCGGATAATCGCCGACGAGCGTCTCCACACGGTCGGCGCGCTCGGCGATCGCACCGCGCTCGACCAGCGGCGCGAGAATCCAGCGCGCGAGCAATCGCGACCCCATCGCGGTCTTACACCGATCGATCGTCGCGAGCAACGTCGCCTTTGCGTTCGCACCCTGCGACTTCGTGAGATCGAGATGCTTGCGCGTGTTCGCGTCGAGCGCCACGAAGGTTCGCGCGCGATAGAACTCCGGTTCGCGCGTCGATCCCGCCGGCGGCGCGAAACCGACGCGTCGCACGAACGCGCCGAGCGCTTCGAGCGAGCGGCGCATCGCGAGCGACTCGTCGAGCGAAAACCCGTCGATCGGCGTCGGATCTCGGCGTTCGACGGCGGCAAGCGGCGGCGCCGTCACGCGAACGGCGGGGAGCTGCGCCGAAATCGCATCGCGAATCTGCGGCGGCACGTCCGCGACGATCTCCGCCGGCCCGAGCCGCACGAGTTCCGAGAGCGTCTCCTCGAGTCCACCGTCGCCGCTATACGCGGTCGCCGCCGCGCGGCCGGTCGAGATGTCCGCGTACGCGATCCCGATCGTGTCGCCCGCGAGCGTAAGCGCCGCGAGATAGTTGTTGCTCCCGCGATCGAGGAGATGCTCTTCGATCAAGGTTCCCGGCGTCACGACCCGCGTCACGTCGCGGCGCACGAGTTTGTTCGGTACCGGAACTTCCAGTTGATCGGCGAGCGCCACGATGCGCTGCTGCGCGACGAGTTCGGCGAGATACTTATCGAGTGCGTGATGCGGGACGCCCGCCATCGCGACGCGCTGGCCGCCACCCGACTCCTTCGAGGTGAGCGCGATCTGCAACGCCGCGGCAATCGTCGAGGCATCATCGCCGTAGGCCTCGTAAAAATCGCCGACGCGCGAGAGTAAGATCGCGTCGGGATACCGGGCCTTCATGGAGAAGTATTGCTCGAGCATCGGCGAGTAGCGCACCTCGCTCACGCGGACCACCCGAGGAACTCTGTGAATACCAGACGCTTTCGAACACTCGTTTTCTGCGCGCTCGCCATCGTCGCCGTGCGGACGAGCGCGCGCGCGGACGACGCCGCGCGGTTGCTGAACGACGCGAAGAATTTCCCGTCGCTGCGCAGCTTCGTCTTGCACATCGCGTCGGACTCGCCCGCGGAGGGTCCACGCTCGGAAACGCTCACGTACGTCGCGCCGGATTCTCTACGCGTCGACGTGCCCTCGAGAAAATTCAGCGCCGTCATCATCGGCTCGTATCTCTGGGTTCGCCGCGGCTCCGGGCGTTGGCACCGCGCGCGGCTCACCGACGCCTCGAACGCGCTCGATGCCGTGCGCGCGACGTCCTCGCTCGCGGCACGCATCGATGGAAAGCGCGTGCGTTTCCTCGGCGATGCGACGCTGGCCGGCAAGACGATGCGCGTGTACGAAATCGCCGGGCCGCCGCGCGGTTCGCTCCCGCTCGCCAAAGAACGCATCTGGATCGGCGTCGACGATGGATACCCGCATCGGATCGTGCAGCGCGACGGCGCGTTCGTTTCGACCGGCACCTATTCGAAGTTCAACCAAACGTTCAGCGTAGCGCAATGAGATCGATCGTCGCCCGTGCATCCGCGCGTTCGCGCGCGCCGTCGTAACGTTCCGCGAGTCCCACGATGTCGCCGGAGCAACCCCACGTGAACGCGTCCTCGACGCGGACGTCGATCCAGGGCCGCGCCTGAAGCTGCGCTTCTTCGAGCCCGGCGAGCGATGCGATGACCGTCACGTTGTCGATCGTTTTGGCGGCGATCTTCGAGCGATCCTTACGCGACGGGCCCTGCACGAGCGCGCGCACGATCGTGCCGCGCTTCCGCTCGTGCCACGCGCGCACGTTGCGATCGACGACGGCCGCGAGGCGCTTCAAGCGCTCCGTGCCGACCTCGGGCGCGATCTGCTCCCAATGCGCGGCCGGCGTCCCGCGCCGCGGAGAATAGACGAACATGAAGGCCTGTGCGAACGAGATCTCGTCGCAAAGCGCGAGCGTCGCCTCGAAATCTTCCTCGGTTTCGCCGGGAAACGCCACGATGAGATCGGTCGTGAGCGCCCAGTCGGGACACGTCTCGCGAAAGAGCGCGATCTTCTCGCGATACTGCGCGACCGTGTACTTGCGATTCATGCGGCGCAAAATCGGGTCGGAGCCGCATTGCACGGGCAGATGGAAGCGCGGATTGAGCTGCGGTAGCGCACCCATCGTCGCGGCGAGCTTCGCGGTATAGTCTTTGGGGTGCGAGGTCAGAAACGTCAGGCGATCGATGCCTTCGAGTGCCGCAACCGCTTCGAGTAAGTCCGCGAAATCGGCACCGGTCGCCGGCTCCGAGTATGCGTTGACGGTCTGACCCACGAGCGTGATCTCGCGCGCGCCACGTTCGATCGCGCGGCGACACTCCGATATGATATCGCCGAGCGGTCGATTGTCGAAGCGGCCACGCACGTGCGGAACGATGCAGTACGTGCAGTAATACGAGCAGCCGCGTTGCACGTTGACGAACGCGCGCACGTGCGCGTACGCATCGCCGACGCAATCCGCGTGCCCGCCCATCGGCTCGACGAGCAGCCGCTGCTCGCTCAGATCTTCGTCATCGCCTGCGAACGATTCGCGCCATTCCGCGAGCGCGTCGCCCAACCGCGCGAGGTCGCGGGTTCCGAACACCGCGTCGACGTACGGGGCTTTGCCTTGCATGCGATCGCGATCTTGTTCGGCGAGGCACCCGCAGACCACGAGCTTCATCCGCGGATCGAGGGCCTTGAGCGCTTTGAAGTGCGCCATCCGCCCGTACGCGCGTTTCTCCGCATTGTCGCGCACCGTGCACGTATTGATCACGACGACGCTCGCCTGCGCGGCATCTGCCGTGACGGCATAGCCGGATGCCGACGCGCGATCGGCGATGTACTGCGAATCGGCCTCGTTCATCTGGCAGCCGAACGTTTCGATGTAGATGCTCGCCATGGGTTAGGGCGTCTTCGACATGTCGTCGGCTAACTTTTCAAGGAGACCGAGCGGCAGATAGAGTTTGCCGCCAATGGAGATCGGCGCGGCATCGAGGTCGTAGGAGCGCCCGTCGTAGCGGGCCGACGTATCGCCGAAATGCGCGATCACGAGGTGGCGGTCGGCACGAATCACGATCTTGTTGCCGTCGATCTCGTACGCATCGGCGCCGATGTACTCGTCGGCGGGGGCGACGACGGCCGACCGGGTCTCGGTCGAGCGGTCGGCGCGCAACACCACGTCCGTCGACGTGTTCGGAAGCACCGTGAACTCGCGCGTGGTGCGGCCCGCACCCGTCGTAAACGCGATATGGTGGACGCCGGCGGAAAGCTCGACGGGCTTGCCCGCCGGCCCGGCGTAGGCGGCCCCGTCGAGTTGCAGGCTCGCGCCCGGCGGCACGTCGCGCAAGATCATCGTACCGGTCGACGTTCCGACATACGCGTGCGGACCCGCCGCCAAGCGCGTGCTCGACATCGCGACGCCGCCCGCCGGAACCGTTACGTCGACCTCGGTCACTTGCCAACCGGTACGTGTGATCGTCAGGGCATGATGCCCCGCCACGAGCGCATCCACGAGCACCGGCGCGCGTCCGACATAGGTGCCGTCGACCCAAATATCCGCATCGGACGGCAACGTGGTCACGTATACCGCGCCGCTCGGCATCCCGGCGTACGCCATTGCCCCGCAAGCCAAAAGGCAAAAGAGGAACGACGCGAGGCAGGCCGCGATTCGGTCCTTCATGAGTCGGGCGCGTTCGCCACGCGGTACGTGGGGTCCGCGCGGCGAACGCGCTCTACCCTATGGGTTCTATCGAGTCAATCGAGGTAGCGGCGAAGGTGCGCCCGGCAACGGTCGCCATCGTGGGCCGCCCCAACGTCGGCAAGAGTGCCCTCTTCAACCGCCTCATCGGCAAGCGCATGGCGATCGTCGACGATTCGCCGGGCGTCACGCGCGATCGCTTGTACGCGCTCGCGGAGTGGCGCGGCCGCACGTTTAGCGTGATCGATACGGCCGGGATCGACCCCGATGCCCTCGGCAGCGACGATATGGCGCGCCAGACGCGCGCGCAAGCGGAGATCGCGGCGAACGATGCCGACGTGATCGTCTTCGTTGTCGACGCTGCGGCCGGATTATCGCCACTCGACGATGACGTGGTGCACATCATGCGCAAGACGCGACGCCCCGTGGTCCTCGCCGCGAACAAGGCAGAATCGGATCGCGTGAAGCGCGAGATCCCGGGCGAATTTGCGCGCCTCGGATTCGGCGAACCGATCGCCGTCTCGGCGTTGCACGGTGAAGGCACGGGCGATCTTCTCGATGCGATCGTCGAACGTCTCCCTTCGGAGAGCGAGTTGCCGCTCGAGGGCACCGAGCTGTCGCTCGCGATCGTCGGCCGGCCGAACGTCGGAAAGTCGTCGCTGCTCAACGCGCTCATCGGCGAGGATCGCTCGATCGTCTCGAACGTTCCGGGCACGACGCGCGACGCGATCGACACGCTCTTCGAATACGGCGACCATCAGATTCGGCTGATCGATACGGCGGGCGTCTGGCGGAAGACGAAGCATCACGGCTCGATCGAATACTATGCGTCGCTGCGCTCGCTCGGCGCGATCGCGCGCTGCGACATCGCGATCCTCGTGATGGATTCGATGCAAGGCATCCTCGATCAAGATCGTCGCCTCGCCGGCATGGTGCTCGAAGAACGCAAAGGCCTGATCATCGTTGCGAACAAGTGGGACCTCGCGCTCCAACAAGACGAGGACTACAGTCAATCCGAGTTGACGGACGTGATTCACGAGAACGTGCCGTTCGCATCGTTCGCGCCCGTCACGTTTCTCTCGGCGCTCACGAAGCGCAAGCTCAATAACCTGATGCCGCTCGTGATGAAGGTCGCGGCCAACCTCGACCGCCGCGTGCCGACGCCGCAGCTCAACAGCATCGTCCGCGACGCCGTCTACGCGCATCCGGCGCCGATGCGCGGCGGCAAGCCGCTGCGCGTGTACTATGTAGCGCAGGTCGCGACGCATCCCCCGCTCTTCATCTTCCACTGCAACGATCCGGATCTCGTGACGCCGAGCTACAAGCGCTTTCTCGAGAATACGCTGCGCGCGAACTACGATTTCGAAGGCGTGCCGCTCGGCCTCGAATTCCGTGCCCGACGCGAGGACGATTCGGAGAAAAAGGCGTGACGCCGACCTACTACGACATGCCGGGCATCATCGCGCTGCTCGGCTGGCCGTATCTCGTGTTCGCATTTCTCGTCGGTTCGATTCCGTTCGGACTGCTGATCGGGCGTCTGTTCTTCAAACGCGACATCCGCGCGGGCGGCTCGGGTAATATCGGCGCCGCAAACGCGCTCCGCACGCTCGGGACGGGAGCCGGTCTCGCCGTCCTCGTTCTCGACGCGCTGAAGGGAATCGTTGCGGTCGAAGTCGCCGGCTGGTTGCTCTTGCGCATTCCGCTGCAGATGCCGTTCGGATCGGGACTCTTCACGTTCGGTTACCCGCGCCAAGCCTACGATCTGATGCCGCTCGCGGGCCTCGCCGCGGTCTACGGTCATTGTTACACCCCGTGGCTGCGCCTCAAAGGTGGCAAGGGTGTGGCGACGTTCCTCGGCGCGACCCTCGCGCTCTCGTGGCCCGCTGCGCTCGCATTCGCACTCGTCTGGCTGTCGATCGTGATTCCGACCGGGTTTGCCTCGCTCGGGTCGATCGCGGGCGTCATCGTCGCCGGCGTCGTCCTGATCGTGACGGGGGCGCACTACGGCGCGAGCGGCTTCTTGTACGCGTTCCTCTGCGCGTTCATCGTGATCGTGAAGCACCGCGAAAATATCGCGCGGCTCTCTGCGGGCACCGAAAACCGCCTGCAATTACTCAAGCGCTGAAGGCGGCCCGGAACGGTTCGCCGTACACCAGGGCCCGATGATATCTTCGAACGATTTTCGGAACGGCGTGACCATCGTCATCGAGGGTCAGCTCTGGACCGTGATCGAGTTCCTCCACGTCAAGCCCGGGAAGGGCTCCGCATTCGTTCGCACCCGCCTCAAGAACGTGAAGACGGGCGCGTCGGTCGAGCGTACGTTCCGTGCCGGCGAAAAGCTCGAGCGCGCGACGGTCGACAATCGCGAAATGCAGATGCTCTATAACGACGACGAAGGCTACCACTTCATGGATGCCGAGACGTTCGAGAACTTCACGCTGCAGAAAGAATTGATCGGCGATCCCGCCGATTTCCTCAAAGACGGCATGAAGATCGACGTCCAATTCCACGACGGCGTACCGATCGGTGCGACGCTCGCCTCGCACGTCGAACTGCGCGTCGAAGAGACGGACCCCGGCTTCAAAGGCGATACCGCGACGGGCACGACGAAGCCCGCGCGCCTGGAAACCGGCGCGTCCGTGCAAGTTCCGCTCTTCGTGAATCCGGGCGATCTGATTCGCATCGATACACGCGACCGCCGCTACATCGGCCGCGTTCAGTAACGAGCCGCCGTGCTCGCGGGGCTGTGGATTCGCCCCGTCGAGATGGCGGCGCTCGGCGCCGGCGCGGCGACGATCGGCTCGCTTGCGGGCCTCGGCGGCGGCTTTATCGTGGCACCGGCGCTTCGGCTCTTCTTCGGCGCCGCGCCGGATGAAGCTGCGGGCACATCGCTCGTACTCGTGCTCGCGAACGTCGCGAGCGCATCCTTCGCGTTCGTGCGGCAAGGCCGTGTGGATCTGCGTCTCGCGGTCGTCGCGGGAATCGCCGCGATTCCCACGAGCATCCTCGGCGCGCTCCTCGTCCATGCCATCGACCCGACCGCATTCGACCTCCTCTACGCGGGCCTGCTCGCGTTCTTCGCGGTGACGCTCTTTCGGCGCAGCGCCGCGCACGCCGAAGGCCGCGTGGCACGCCTTCCGTGGGCTCGCGAACGCACGTTTCACGATCGCGTTTCGGGCCGCGATTACCGCTACGCGACGAGTACCCCGCTCACGATCGCAACGGGTCTCGCGACGGGATTTCTCTCGAGTTTCTTCGGCATCGGCGGCGGAACGGTGGTCGTGCCGGTGTTCTTGCGACTCTTCGCGATGCCCGCGCACATCGTCTCGGCCACGTCGCACATGGTCATCCTGTTCTCGGCGCCCTTCGGCGTTGCCACCCACGCCTTCGGCGGGGACATTCACTGGGCGGACGCGCTTCCGCTTGCGTTCGGCGGCATCGCCGGCGGCCAGGCGGGGGCGTGGCTTTCGAAGCGATTGACGGGCGTCGTGCTCGTGCGCATCGTTGCGATCGTGCTCATCGCGGCATCTGCGAGCTTATTCGCACAACATCTCTGGAAATTCGGTCGGTAAGGCTGGGCTCGGGCTCCGCTTGGGGAAAGAGCATCCCATGATCGAGTTCGAGCACAAAGAGGCGCGCCTTCGCGAGATCGTCCGCGGGTACGGTCGGTGCATCGTCGCGTTCTCCGGCGGCGTCGATTCTGCGCTCGTGGTTGCGATCGCCGCGCGCGAACTCGGCGACGACGCACTGGCCGTCACCGGCGTCTCACCGAGCCTGCCACGCACCGAGCGTGAATCGGCCTCGGCGTTCGCGCACGCGGTCGGCGCACGCCACGAACTCCTCGACACGTACGAACTCGCCGATCCGAACTACGCCTCGAACCCGGCGAACCGCTGCTACTTTTGCAAGTCGGAGCTCTACGGTCGCCTGCAGCGCGTCGCGGCCGCCGGTCGCTACGCGGTCATTGCCGACGGACTCAACGCGGACGATCTCTCCGAGATGCGGCACGGTCGGCGTGCTGCGGGCGAAGTCGGCGTACGCAGCCCGCTCGCCGAAGCCGGGTTCACGAAGGCGGACGTGCGAACGCTCGCGCGCGCGCTCGGACTCGACGTGTGGGATAAGCCGGCCGCGGCCTGCCTCTCATCGCGCTTTCCGACGGGTACGGCGATCACGCTCGAGTTACTCGAGCGGGTCGAGAACGCAGAACGCGTGCTCGCGGACGCCGGCCTTCGCGAGTATCGCGTTCGCCATCACGGCGACGTGGCGCGCATCGAGGTTTCACTCGACGAGATCGCAACCGTCCTCGCCGCGCGCGAGACGATCCTTACCGGCGTGCGAGCGGCGGGCTATCGTTTCGTCTCGCTCGATCTCGGCGGCTACGTGCGCGGCGGCGTTGCCGCGTCCGGCTCCGATCCGTCCGTGATCGATATCGTCTCGGTCGTTTAGTTGCCCGCGCGACCGCGATGTGCGGCGCGCAATTCCTCGCTCACGTCGCGCGTTTCGACGATCTCGATCACGCGCAGTTGGTAGCGCGCATCGTACTTTCGACGGCTGCAACGGCCGCACGAAACGAGCGCGGGCGGCTTCTTCTTGCGCAGCAGCTCCATCGTGCACGCGTCGCAGCGCAAGATGAAACGCTTCGCACTCTCACGCCGCGGCGTCGCAGAACCGAGATCGTGATAGATCGAGCGAAGGCCGAGCTCGCGCATCTTCTTCTTGAAGCGCGCCGTATGGCCGGGATTCTCGCCGCGCGCGAAGAGCCACGCGTGAATCATTTCGTGCAGCAGCGTGTCCCTCAGCGCGGCCGGGTCGCGTTCGAAGTGCTTCGGTGAGAGTTCGATCAGCGGCGGCTTGTACGTGATACGGCCGGCGAGATTCGAAAAGCGCCCGTTGTAGGCGATGCGGTGCGTCGGAATCTCTCCGCCGAAAAACTCGTTATTGAGCGTGGCGAAGAGCATTTGCAACTCGGAGACGTCGGGTAACACGTACGCTAGGCTTTGCACGCGGCCGGGAGAACATCCCTGCTCGTGACTGGTGGCCCGTCGCGCGGTCTTCCTCCGCGCATCTATCTTCCGATCCTCGTGGTGACGACGCTCGCGTTTCTCGGCATCGTCGGCTACTTTTTGAAAGTAGGCCTCGGCGTCACGGGCGCCGCGCTCGGGCCCGTCGCGCAACAAGGCGATTCGAACATTCGCGTCGCGGCATCGTCGCCGCCGGATGCGCTCGCGACCGCGGCTCCGGGCGAAGTCGTGCTGCCCGGCACCGGCGGCGCGCCGAGTGGCGGAGCGCCGAACGGCGTCGGCGGAGGAACGCCACCGCAAAGCACGGCCGGCGGTCCACCCGCGCCCGTTCAGCGGCTCCTCACGGAACTCCGCGGACGACTGCAACAGAACCCGAACGATCTCGCGGCGCTCGTCAACCTCGCGAACCTGTACTTCGATGCCGGTAAATACGAACAAGCGATCGGCTATTACAAGCGCGCGCTCGCGATCGATCCGGATAATCCGGACACGCGCACGGACTACGCGACCGCACTGCACGGCGAGGACCGCGATCTCGAATCGCTCGCGCAGTTGCAGATCGTTCTCGACAAGCGACCCGATTTCGCGGAGGCTCTCTTCAACGAGGGCATCGTCGCGAACGCGATCGGCCGGCGCACGCAGGCCATCGCCGCGTTCAGAGCGTTCTTGCGCGTGGCGCCGCACGACGAGCGTGCGAGCGACGCGCGGACCGCGCTGCAGAATCTCGGCACGTCGTGAAGCTCTACATCAGTGCCGACATGGAAGGCACGGCGGCCGTCTCCTCGTGGACGCAAGTCGATCCGAAGAACACGACGGAGTATCCCTACTACCGCTCGCTGATGTCGCGCGAAGTGCGCGCCGCAATCGACGGAGCGCGCGACGCGGGTGCGACGGGCGTACTCGTGAACGATTCGCATTCCTCGATGCGCAACATCGAGTGGGACGAACTGCCCACGGACGCTCGCATGATCTACGGCAACAGGAAGCCGTTCTCGATGAGCGAGGGCATCGACGATACGTTCGGTGCGGCTTTTTTCACGGGCTATCATGCCGGCGTCGGCGAGGCGGATGGAACGCTCGATCATACGTACACCCCGGATACGCTATACGACGTGCGCGTCAACGGCGTCCATTGCAGCGAGGCGCTCCTCAATGCCGCGGTAATCGGAACGTACGGCGTACCCGTCGTTCTGATCACGGGCGATCGTACGACGTGCGAGGGAGCGCGCGTCAATCTTCCGTGGATCGAAACGGTCGTCGTCAAAGAATCGATCGGCCGGTTCTCCGTGAATTCGGTTTCGCCGGAGCGCGCGCGCGACTTGATTCGCGACGGTGCGAAGCGCGCGATCGAGAACGTCGCGCGTGCGAAACCGTACGTGTTCGAGCCGCCGATCGCGCTCGAACTCGACTTCATGTGGACGCAGAACGCCGACTTCGCGGAGTTGATTCCCGGCGTCGAGCGGGTCGGCGGCCGCAGCGTGCGCTACGTCCACGACGATTTTCGCGTGGTCTTCCGCACCTTCATCGCGGCGATGCGCCTCGGAGCCTCGGCGAATGCCCCCGTCTGAAGCGACGCGCGTCGCGTATCAAGGCGAGCCCGGGGCGTTCAGCGACGACGCGGCGCGCACGCTCGTGCCCGGTGCGGAGACGATCGGCTTCGGCACGTTCGACGATGCCGCCGCTGCCGTGCAACACGGCGTCGCCGATTTCGCGCTCTTGCCGTGCGAGAATTCGATTTCGGGTTCCGTCCCGCGCGTCTACGATCTGCTGTGGGCGGACGACCGGCTCTCGATCGTCGACGAGATCGTGTACCGCGTCGTTCAGAATCTGATCGGCATCGCCGGGACGACGGCGGCGGCCCTGCGTGAGGTTCGCTCGCATCCGGTCGCGCTCGAACAGTGCCGCCGTTTCTTGCAGGCACACCCAAACGTTCACAGCACGATCGTCGCGGACACCGCAGGCGCCGTGCGAGAAATAGCGCGACTCGGCGACCCCGGCGTCGGCGCGATCGGATCCGCTCTCGCAGCGGAGCGCTACGGCGTGCGCGTGATCGAGCCCGCGATTCAGGACGTCGACGATAACTTTACGCGCTTCTTTCTCTTGCAGCGCGATGGGAAACCACGTAACGAAGCGACGCGCGCGTGCGTCGCGCTCTCGCTCGCCCACAAACCTGGTGCCCTACGCGACGCGCTCGCGGCGTTCGCCGACCAGGGATTGAATTTGCGGACCCTCGTCTCGCGCCCGTCGCTCGAAGAGCCCTTCACGTATCGCTTCTACTGCGAGGTCGCCCCCGCCACGCCGGAGCGACTCAACGCCGCACTCGCAAGCGTCGACGGCACGAAACGCGTCCTCGGGCACTACTAACGTGCCCGACGCGATTCTGGAAACCGAACACCTTATCGTCGAACCCGTCGCCTTACAGCATGCGGAGGCGGTCCTCGCGTATCACATTCGCAATCGCGCGCACCTCGAGCCGTGGGAGCCGGCGCGCCACCCGAAGTTCTACGAACTCGAATACCAGCGTGGCGTCATCGAGCGCAGCCTCGCATCCGATACCGAAATGCGCTTCGTTGGGATCGAGCGCGATACGTCGACAATTGTCGCCAGCGTGAATCTTTCGAACATCCGACGCGGCGTGAATCAGTCTGCGATCATCGGCTACTCGGTCGATGAAGCCTCGCAGGGTCGCGGTTACGCGACCACGTGCGCGGGAGCGGTGATGCGCTACGCGTTCGACGTTCTCAACCTGCATCGCCTCGAAACGAGCTACAATCCGATCAACGCGCCCAGCGGCCGCGTACTCCGCAAACTCGGCTTCGTGGTGGAAGGCTACGCGCGCGACTACCTCCGCATCAACGGCACCTGGAGAGACGCAATCCTCGTAGGGCGAACGAACGAAGCATGGCGGCCGTAAGTCCGAACGTCATCATCCCCGTCATCGTGGTCGGGACTCTCGTGACGCGAATCGCGACGAGACGCGTGGGACGATACACGTATATCGGTCTCTGCGTCGTTATCGGGGCGATCGTCGTGCTCGGTTACGCGCGAGCGCTCTCACCGCCCATTACCGTGGCACTCGCCGCAACAACCCTCCTCCTCATCGCTGGCGCCGCCATCGACGGTCTCGCGTTCGCACGAACGTGGAATGCGCGCGCTCGCGCGGCCGAGCCGCTATTTCTCGAAGCGCCGTTTCGCGGATCGTGGATCGTCGCAGCCGGCGGAGCCCTACCTGGATTCAATCATCACACGATCGCACGGGATCAATACTTCGCGTACGATTTCGTTCGCCGAGACGCAACGACACTGGGCAGCGACATCCTCGCCCCGATCGCGGGCAACGTGGTCGGCGCATCGGATGGAATGCCGGATCGCGCTCCCTCTCTGAACCCGGACGACCCATCGATTCGTGGACGCGAACTGGGCAACTTCGTCGCCATCGCAGCTTCGCGTGGCGTGGTGTTTCTCTGCCACCTGCAGAATGGATCGGTCCGCGTGAAGGTCGGTGACGCCGTTCGCGTGGGAGATGAGATCGGACGATGCGGCAACAGCGGCCGCACCACGATGCCGCACCTCCATTTGCACGCTCAAGATCTCCCCGACTACGCGTTCAATCGCGCGAACGGTCTCCCAGTCGCATTCGCCGGCACGAAGCACCCGCGAATCCTACAAGCGTGGTCGCGACTTACGAGCTAAACTTTGACCGGCACGGGCTCGGGTTTCGGCGCGAGGCCGCTCTCCTCGAGCACGCGTTTCGATGCTTCTTTCGAGACGCGTAGTTCTGCGATGTCGCGTGGGAAGATCAGGTCGAGCGTCCAGTCGAATGCGACGCGCGCGCGACGGTCGAGGCCGGGGAGGCGCGCGAGATAATACGATCGCCACAAGACCCACGCGGGAAAACCGGTGAGCAAGAACTTGCCGCGGATTCCGGCAACGCCGCGACGCGCGCCGAGCGATGCCATCATGCCGAGCGATTCGAAGACGAACGGCTTCGTCGGCTCGCCTCGCAGCGTCGCGATCACGTTGTCGGCGAGGACCGGGCCTTCGCGTATCGCGTGCTGCGCGGTCGCGGGATATTTCGAACCGTCGGCCTTCGGAATCGACGCGCAATCGCCGAGCGCCCAAACACCCGGATAGTTCGGTACCGAAAAATCTTCGTTCGTCACGATGGAGCCGCCGCGGCCCGTACCGATCGGCAACGCGGCAACGACCGGCGACGGCTTTACGCCCGCGCTCCAGACGATCGTGCGCGTCTCGAGCTTCGGACCGTCTTTGATTTGCAGCCCGAGTTCGTCGGCACCGCCGACCATCGAGTTCAACATCACGCGGATTCCGCGATGCTCGAGAGCCTTCGCACTATACTCGCCCATGCCGGCTTGCAACTCCGGCAAGAGTTTCTTTCCGCCCTCGATGAGATAGACTTCCACCTCGTCAGGCGAGATCGTGGGATAGTAGTGCAGCGAGCTCACGAAGAAATCCGCGACTTCGCCCGCGGCTTCGACGCCGGTGAAGCCGCCGCCGACGAACACGAAACGCAGCAGGCGACGACGTTCTTCAACGTCGGTCGTGACGGTCGCCATCTCGAGCATGGCGATGATGTGATTGCGCAAGCGATCCGCGTCTTCGAGCGTCTTATAAGGAATCGTGCGTTCTTCGATGCCCGGGAGATTGAACGTCGAGTTCACGGAACCGAGCGCGAAGATCAGGTGATCGTATTCGAGAATCTGCGTCGACGGCGCGAGCACGTGATGGACGTCGACGGTCTTCTTCACGAGGTCGATCGCGCGCACGTTGCCGAGCACGAACGTCGTGCGTTTGAGTTGCGCGCGCACCGGCGTCACGACGTGACGCGTCTCGAGATTGCCGGAACCTACTTCCGGCAGCATCGGCGTAAAGAGCGAAAAGTTTTCACGACTGACGAGCGTCACCGTCGCTTCATCGGGGCGAAGTCGTCGCTCGAGCCGTTTCGCCGTGGTAATCCCGGCAAAGCCGCCACCGAGAATCAGAATGCGCGTCGCCATACGTTGCATTCTACACTATCACCCTATCGTGGGCGACCGAACCAATCGATCCATGGGTGCCAAATCAAAAGTGCCCAGAAGATCACGCTCGAGACGAGGAGGACGTAGAGCCCGAGCGCGGCCAGGCGCGCGCGGCGATCGGTAGGATCAGGCACGCGATGCCGCGATTCGCGCTCGCAAGACGTCGCCGACGCGCGCGGCCTCGGCGGCATCGAGGGCACGGTCGGATGGTGCGAGGCGCGCGATATCCCAGCGCTCGTCGTCGCCGCTACCGAAGTACCCGTCTTCGAGGGCCGCTTCCGCGTGCGTGCGCACGTAGGCCGGTTCGACCGGAATGCCGTAGGCCGCGCACGCATCGGCGACCGTCGCACAAACGAGCCCGACGAGATCGTCGCGCAGCGGATAGCTGCCGAAATCGTGTGGCGTGGCGCCGGCCATCCCGCAGATCGCGAATCCGAGCGCGTACGAGTTTCGCCCGGAGGTGTGCGCGGCGTACGGAGCGTCGCTCGCGCGAACGTCGCGCATGTTGGCGCGCACGTCGTGCGTCGTGAAGACGGCAGGGACCCCGCGTGCATCGAGTCCGACGCACACGTGGTACGCCGAATACGTCGTTACGTAGTCGCCGGCCGTCCAATGGAGGTATGCAAAGCGTATGTCACCGGGAGGCCACATGGGATTAGGGAGCCCGCTCATGCGGCCGCGAAGAGCGTCACGGTGAACGAACCGACGAGTCCGCCCGCGGTGCCGGGCCTCGAACGCAGCCAGGCGATCGAAGGTGAATATCTCGGACCCGACCCGAGCGCCGCGTCCGGGCGGAATTGGAAAGCGGCGGGCGGCACGGCCGTGGGCATCGCCGTCGCGTTCGCGAAATTCAAATCGTTCCTCTTCGTCCTGTTCAACCTGAAGTGGATCTTTCTCGGTAGCAAGTTCGCGCTCACGGCCGGGACGTTTCTCGCGTCCATCTGGTTTTATTCTCTCTTCTACGGCTGGGCGTTCGCGTTCGTGTTCGCGGCCTTGATCGCAATTCACGAGGGCGGTCACGTCGTCTTCGTGCGCGCGCTCGGATTCTCAGCGCCGGCCGTCTATTTCGTGCCGGGCCTCGGTGCGTTCACCACGTGGAAGGACGCACCGAAGACCCTGTTCCAAGAGTCCGCGATCGCATTCGCGGGCCCGTTGTTCGGCGGCCTTGCCGGCCTCGCGTGTTTCGCCTACGGCGCTGCGACGGGGAGCGGCTTCTGGATGGCCGCGGCCTACGTCGCGTTCTTTCTCAACCTCTTCAACATGATTCCGATCGCGTTTCTCGACGGCGGGAAAATGACGAACGCGATTTCGCCGCAACTGTGGATCGTCGGCTTCGTTTTCGTGATCGTCGCCGCGATCGCGTTCCACTGGTGGAATCCGATCTTGCTGATCCTGATCGTGCTCAGCATCCCGCGGGTCATCTCCGTTTTCCGCGGCGAGAAGGATCCGCGCTATCTCGCCGTCACGAGCCGCGAGCGCGCGACGATCGCGATCGCGTATTTCGCACTCGTCGCGTTACTTGCGGCGGGCGTCGTGGTCTCTCACGTGCAACCGGGTCAAGCATTCGCGACCTAAACACGCGAGGCGCATGCCTCGCGCTCGCGGTCATCGCGCTCGCGCTCGCATTTTTCGTCGTGCGTCCGGCGCCGACACCCGGGCCGACGCTGCGCGATTTCGAATCCTACTATGCGGCCGGCGCCACCTGGCAGTATCACGGCGATCCCTACGGTCGCCAGGTATGGCGCACCGAGCGGACGATTCCCGGCGTCGTCGCGACCCGTGACGAGTTACTCCCGTTCGTCGGACCACCGTTCGGGTTGCCGCTGTGGGCCGCGTTTGCGGGGCTTCCATGGCAGGCGGCGACCGTTGTATGGGATGCGGTGCTCGCCCTCTGCGTCGCGGTGCTGGCGTTCGGCACGCTTCGCTTGGCGCGCGGCCGCATCGACGCGCTCGACGCACTGGCGAGCCTCGCATTCGTTGCCGGCTTCGGCCCGCTGACGAGCGGCATCGCACTCGGACAAGTCGCGGTCGTCTCGAGTGCGGCGATCGTGCTCGTACCGTTTCTTCTCGGGCCGCGTCTGGTGTTGGCCGCGACGGTCGCCGCACTCGCGGCAGCGCTGCAACCGAACCTCGCGATCGTTCTCGCGGCACGCATCGCGAATCGCCGTTCGACGATCGCGTTCGCCTTCGCCGCAACGATCGCGATCGGCGGCTCGATCGTGGCGCTCGGCGGAATCGGGGGACTCGCAAACTATGCGAACGTGCTGCGCGCTCACGCCGCAGCCGAACGTTTCATCGCGATTCAAACGTCGCCGGCCGCCGTCGCGCGCGCGCTCGGAGCTTCGGCACATCTCGCCGGAGCGATCGGCATCGCGCTCGCGCTCGTAACGGTCGGCCTCGTCGCGTTTCAATGCCTGCGCGGGCGGTACTCGCCCGATGCGCGGCTCGCACTCGCGTGCGCGGCGGGACCCCTCGTGTTTCCGTTCGCGCACGAACACGACTTCACGATCGCGTTCTTTCCCGCGCTGCTCGTCGCGCGCCGCGCGCGCGGCGTGCAGTGGGTCGCGGCGGCGTTCGCGGCGCTCGGCGTCGCCGTCGATTGGCTCGGGCTCGCGCAGCGGCCCACCGGCGTGCTCGCGAGCACCGCACTGATCGCAGCCGCGGCGCTCGCCCTCGCGACGCTCGCGCGCGATTCGCTGCGGCCATATCATTTCACGCCGCTCCTCGTCGCCGGTGCGGTGCTCGCGGTCGGCGCGATCGTCGCGCGCACGCCGCTCCCCACGTGGCCCGACGGACTCGGCCTCGACTTTCACGTGCCCTTCGACATGCCGGCGCCGGAGGTGTGGCATATCGAACAGCTCCGCAGCGGGATCGCCACGCTCGTCCCCGCGTGGGGCGCGCTACGCGCGATCTCGCTCGCATCGTGCGCCGCGCTCTGGGGTATCGCGAGCGTCGTGCTACGCGACGAACGGGCGACGAACTAAGGCGCGGTCGCGACGCTCGGGATCTTCTTCCACGCGGCGTCGACGGCCGGCGGAAGCTTGTCCATCGTCGCGAGGAACATCGTGATCTGCCAGAGCTGTTCGCTCGAGAGGGTGCTGCCGAACGCCGGCATCGCACTGAAACGAATGCCGTGGACGAGCTTCCAATAGGTCATCTTTTCCGGATCGTCTTCCACGCCGTCGGTCGCGAGCAGCGGAGCTTCGATGTAGAAGCCTTTCGAAAGCGTCGAGGCTTTCCCATCGGATGCGCCGTGACACACGGCGCAGTGCGTGCCGTAGAGTCGCACGCCGGCGAGCAGATTTTCGTCGGTCGGCTGCAACGGGTTCACGTAGTCCGCATCCTCGCGCGCCATGCTGGCGTGCAACGATTTGTTCGCCGCCCACTTCTCGAGCCCGGGCGGCTTCACGTCGGCGCCGGCGGGCACCACGCCGAGGAAAATACCGACGACGGCCGCCGCGGCGAGAAACGCCAGCGTAAAGACGATACCGAAAAAGAATCGGATCACAGCGAGTAGTTCTCCGGATCCCAGAACGCCGAAATCACGGGCGATGCGGTGAAGCCCTTCAGGTCCGAATTGTACACGTACGCTTCGCGCCGAAAATGAAGAATGATCGAGGGAACGTCGGCAGCGAAGCGCTCCTGTTCGAGAAACGATGCTGCCTTGCGTTTCGCGGGATCGATCGTTGCAAGTCCGTCCGCCATCGCTTTGTTGGCGATCGGATCGTTCCAATACAACGCGTTCTGGCCCTTAGGCGCCTGATTGATGCCGCTATAGATCGCGCTATCGTCGGGGTCGGCGGCGCCGACCCACGCGAAGCCCGCGACGTCGTACTTACCGCCCTCCAGCACGCCGTTCGTCGTGTTGTCGAAGAACTGCGCCGTCGGCTGATTTTTCACCGAAACGTCGGCCCCTAAGTCGTGCCATTCGCGTTGCACGAACGCCTCGAACGCGCGTCCGGTCACGCTTTCCGTCTGCGTCGCATATTCGAACGCGAGACGCTGCCCGTTCTTCACGCGGATTCCGTCCGGGCCGACCTTCCAACCGATCGCGTCGAGCTCGGCGCGCGCTTTCGCCGGATCGTAGGGAACCGGCTTGATGTTCGGATCGTAATCGAGAGAAATTTTCGGCGAGTCCGGCACGGGCGAGAGATCGCCGAGGCCGTGCGAGATCTTTTCCAAGATCGCTCGACGATCGACGCCCATCTCGAGCGCGTGCCGTAAGCGGACGTCGGCGAAGATCGGCTGATGGAGATTGAAATCGATGTGATCGAATTCGAACGTGGGAACCAGAAGTGCGATCGTTCCCGGAATGTTCGACGCTTCCGGATAGACGTTCGCGCCGATTCGCGCCGCCATATCGATTTCGTGCGTTTTGAGTTGTGCGACGAGCGTCGAATCGTCGGGGAGGATCTTGAAGACCACGCGATCGAGCTTCGGCCGGCCCTTGAAGTAGCGATCGAACGCCTTCAGAACGACCTGCTGACCGCGATCCCAGCGCACGAACTCGAACGGGCCACTGCCGATCGGCGCACCCTGAAACGGCGCCGTGTTGAACGAACCACTCGCGTCGTTATACTTCGCGAGGATGTGCGCGGGCATGATCGGCGCGTTGCTGTTCACGCCCCAAAGTTGCTGGAGAAACGGCGCGTACACGCTTTTCATGTGCACGACGGCGACGAGCGGATCGCTGCAATCGATGCTTTCGATCGAGCTATAACCGTCGTGCGTGATAACGTTATTCGCCGGATTCATCACGGCTCGCCACGTGAACGCGAGATCGCGGCACGTCAAACGGACGCCGTCGTGCCAGAAGATGTTGGGGCGGAGCTTGTACTTGAGGGTGAGGCCGTCTTTGCTCACATCGCCGTTTTCGATCGTCGGAATCTCACGCAGAGCATCCGGAACCGGCCGCGCCTTATCGTCGTAGCGAACGGCATAGGAGAAGAGAAAGTACGAGAGGTCTCCGACGGATGCGCCCGTCGCGAGCATCGGGTTCAGCGACTTCGCGTCCTGATTTTCCGCGTAGACGAACTCGCCCGGGTGCGTCCACGCGTTCTTCGCACCGCCCGTTTGCGACGTACTGCCCGTGGTGTCGACCTTCGAACATCCGGTGCCGAACAAAGTAGCGGCGAGCATGAAGCTCGCCGCAAGAACCGATCGCAACCGCTCGGGTCTACCCACGTAGCGTCTCCGGATCCACCCCACGTGCGCGATGGAATTCCGCATACGCGAACGGCGAGATCTCCGAGGGCTTGATCTCGCTGCGGCCGCCCCAGAAGACGTTGGTATAGCCGAGTTCGAGACCCGCTTCGCGCAAGTGCTCGTCGATCGCCGCCTTGTGGGCGAGCAAGACTTCCTTGTCGAGTCCGTGGGCGACGCCCATGATGTTCACGTTCTTGAATTCGGGGCCGCCTTCGCGCCAATACGCGTGCGTCATCACGTGATGCCGCCCGAGCTCCCGGCCCGCCTCGATCTCGCGACCGACGGGCACCTGCCAGTGAAAGAGCGCGTTGTAACGCGTCACGCGTTCGCTCCCGGCCGTTGCCTTCACGTGCTCGAGGAACGTCGAGAAGCGGCCGATCACCTTGCGCTCGGCGAGCGATTCCGCGACCGCATAAAACGTGTCGAGATCGACGCCCGCTTCGGCCGCACGCGCGACCCAGATATCGGGCACGAGTTCGTCCGGTTCGAATTCGCGCTTGAGCGCGACGAGCACTTGCCACTCGAGCGCCGAGAGCTCGACGATGTGCGTGTCGAGCACGTCCGCGAGGACGTCGGCGCGCGAACCCGGTTCGAGGCCGCGACGACGGATGTGCCCGACACCGAGCGCGAAGAGCCGCTTCGCCGGCATCAACCGATAGGCTTCGGCGCCGACGTGTTCGCGTAGAAACTCGGCGTGTTTTTCGATCGCGTATCCTTGCGGCACTTTGAGCGTCGTCCAGAGACGATAGTTCGAGCCCGGGGTCGCGCTGTCGGTCGTGCGGATCACGACGTGACCCGAAAACGGGTCGACCTTCGACATGTACTCGAACGCCGCGTCGAGCTTCTCCGCCGGAATCTGCCACGCGACGAGCGCGCCGTTCGCGAGGTTCGTCGCGAGCAACGTCTGCCGGACGCGACGGATCGTTCCCGACGCGAGCATCGCGCGGATGCGTTCGATCGTCGTGTCGAGATCGATGCCGGAGCGGCGCGCGATCTCACCGAGCGGGTCCCGCATGAAGCCGGCGATCCGGTCTTCCGAGACGCTCAAGATCGCGGCGTTGACCGGGTCGGCAACGGAAACGGGCGGTTCGAGTATGGCCATGTCGGCCTCTACGCTACCGCCCACCCGAAACCCCGGTCGTATCTGCGTCTTGCGGGCGCTAGTGGATCGCCGCCTGGAGACGCTGCAGCAGCGTCTTAGGTGCGTGCGCCGTCGTCTGGACCTTGCCGTTCTTGGAAACGCGCGGCAACGTGAACTGCGAGGGATCGTAGTTGGACCCGATCGCGTAGAGATACGCCTGCTCGTTCTCGCGCAACGTGTACACGGCGGAGACTTGATCGGTGAGCGCCTGCGTCAATTGCACCTGCGCGTTGAGGAGCAGCGGAAGCGTCGTGACGCCGGCGCGGTACTGGGCCTGCGTCGACTGAACGTTGACGACGGCTGTCGCATACTCTTGTTGCGTTTCCTCGAGCGCGGCATGCGCCGCGACGAGGTTCGTGAGCGATTGCTTCACGTTGAGCTGCACGCCGAGCGCCGTGTTCTGCAGGTTGTAGTTCGCGATATCGAGATTCGCACGAGCGGATGCCGTATTGGCTGCCGTCACGCCCTGATCGTACAGCGGAACGGACAGCGCGAGACCGATCTCCTGGTTGTTGCGGAAATCCGCGAGGTTCTGCCCCTGCGACGCGTCGGTCGCCGAGCCGCTGGCCGAGAGCGTCGGGAAGAGCCCGAGTTCCGCGGACTTGAGCGCGTAGCGATCGGACTGCACGACCTGAACTTGCGCGTCGTAATCGGGGCGCAGCGAGATCGCGCGTTGTAGCGCCGTATTGTAGGGCGGAATCGGAATGCCCGAGACCTGCGTCGTGGTGAAGACCGGTGCGTCGTCGATCGGCTGCACGTGCGTGTTCGCTTCGAGACCCATCGCATTCACGAATGCGGCCTCCGCCGAATATTCCGCACCTTGCGCGCGAACCACCGCGAGCCGCGCCTGTGCGGTCGGAAGTTGCGCCGTCGCGATATCGGCCTGCGCGGCCGTGCCGGCGCGGACCTGAGCGCGAATCAGATTTTCCTGTACGACGTCCTCGCGAACGATCTCGAGATCGACCTGCGTCAAGCGCTGCGCGCCGAGATACGCGTAGTACGAATTCGCAACGTTGTATGCGACGGTTTGCAGTTCGCGCTCGTAGTTGTCGACCGTCGACGCTTCCGTGCTCTTCGCGGCCTTCACCGACGCGGCGATCTTGCCGCCGTCGTAGATCAACTGCGAGAGCGAGAGGCCGAACGATGCGTCCTTACTGTTGTACGGTCCCTCCGAAACGCCATTACCACCAACCGTCGTTCCCACGCCGGTGGTCGTGCCCGTCGTCCCCCCGGTCGTCGTGATCGCGCCGTCCTGATCGTGGACGTAATCCAAGCTGGCGGACGCCGAGAGCGACGGCAAGAGTCCGGCGCGTTCGAGACGGACCGCCGCGGCCTGCACCGCTACGTCGCCGCGCGCGACCGCGAGGAGCGGGCTGCGCGCGAAACCGATCGCGATCGCCTGTTGCAAGTTGACCGTCGGCGGAACGTCGGGTGCCGTAACGCCTTGCCCGACGCCGGGAACCGGCGTTCCATACGCGGGGAACGGGAGCGGCGTGCCGCTGCCGAGCGGCGCCAGTGTGTTGAGCGGATAGGGTGTCGGCTGGCCGGGATTGAGAACGCGCCCGCTATTCGGGCTCGGCGAGCCGGGGATGCCGATCACGGTGGGTTCGGTCTGAGGCGCGGCCGACTGAATTGCCGGAACGGGACCGGAGGGCGACGGAGATGGCGATGACGCCGCGCGCGAACGAGCCGAGGCGCCCGTCGGCGGCGCGACGGCTGCGAGCATCGTTGCGAACGCGAGCGCACACGCGCCCAAACCGAGACGCACTCGGCGTAATTCCAGCATCTATTCTAATCCTTCAGCTAATGGGTCGTGCCGGGCGCAGCGTGCGGAGCGGCGCCGCTTACGGCGACGACGCTACCGTCTTGCAGAGCATCGGGACGCGTCGTGATCACGACGGTTCCGGGGTGAACGTCGCCGATGACCTCGGAGAGCGTGTCCGTCTGCAATCCGACTTGCACGGGAATCATTTTGGCTTTGTTGTCCGAGCCGACCGTGAAGACGCTCGCACCCTGATCGCTTTGGAAGATCGCCGAACGTGGTACGACGATCGCATCCGGATGACGCTCCTTCTGCACGAGCAACGAGACGAGCATTCCTCCGCGGAGTGTATCGCCCTCGTTCTCATACCGAACGCGAGCGCGATACGAAAGCGTTCCGGTCGTTGGCACCGCGTTGACGTCGAAAATCGTTCCGGTGAAGACCTTCCCCGGTACGCTTTGCGACGTGAACTGAACCGGCGTGTTGGGATGGACGTAGCCGAGGCTCTCGTCCGGCACGTTCGCGTTAATATACACCTGATCGACGTGCGAAACCTGAACGATAGCTTGGTTTGGACCGGCGTACGCCCCAGGATCGAGCAGACGCTGCGTCACGACACCGTCGAAGGGCGCGTAGATCGACGACTGCGCGATCTGCACTTGGAGGAGCTTTACGTTCGCCTGCGCCTCTTCGAGGGCGGCGCGATTCTGAGCGATCGTCGACTGATCGACTTGCGTCTGCTGCGTGTTCTTCTGGGCGGTGGCGAGCGCGGCTTGGGCGGCGGGGACGGCCTGGCGCGCGCTCGTGAGCGCCTGCTGCGCGGAAACGTACGACGCACGCGCCTGTTCGGCCGCCGTCTGCGAAACGTAGCCTTGCTTCACGAGCTGCTCGTTACTGTTATATACGAGCTCTGCGTTGGCGAGAGCCGCCGCATCGACGCGCACGGTATTCTCCGCACTCTGCAACTGCTGGCGCGCCTGATAGACCGCCGAGTTATACTGCTGCGACGAAATCGGCGCTTGCACCGCGGATCCGCTCAGCCGCGCTTCCGACTGGTCGACCGTCGCTTTGTTGGCCGCGAGTTGCGCTTCGAGTTGCGATGCGTCGAGGGTCGCGAGCAACTGGCCCTTCGTCACGCGGTCGCCTTCGTTCACGAGCACCGCGGAAACGGTGCCCGATTCGGGCGTGCTGAGCGTCGATTGAAACAGCGGCACGACTTGGCCGTCGAGGGTGATCGACGTCGAGATATCCTGCCGATGCGCCGTCGTCACGTCGACGGCAAGCGGCGGAGGACCCTGCGGCTTCTTCGCGCCGCCGCCGCAGGCAGCCGTACCGAAAACGACGATCGCGGTGAATGCGAACGCTCGAACCTTCATAGAACTCCTCGCCAGTGGGGATGACGGTGCTACATACGCGGTCCGTCATCAAAATGATTCATCCGTCGCAAGCGACGTCGCTAGAGGGGAGCGGGACCCTCGACGGACTAAGAGGGCTTCCTATGGCGCCCAAAGTCGACATCGGTCGAACCTACCAGAGTCAAACGCGCGTCGAAGAATGGATGACAGCGGAAAAGGCCGGGAACAAAGGGGTCGACGTCCTATCGACGCCGATGTTGTTGCAGTTGATCGAAGAGGCCGCGGTTGCTTGCCTCACACCGATCCTCTCGGCCGATGAAGTCTCCCTCGGGTCGTACGTCGAGCTGACACACCTGGCTCCCACCCCGGTTGGGTTTATCGTTCGGACCGAGGTCGAGGTTATCGGGGTCGATGGGCGGCGGGTCAACTTCGCCGTCGCGGCCTTCGACGAGCGCGAAAAGGTCGCCGAGGGGACCCACGAGCGGTACGTCATCGATCGGTCTCGCTTTCTCGCTAATCTCGAAGAGAAGCAGTCTTAGTCTCGTTTAGCGGTTAGCGCTTCGCATCTCTTTTGGCGTGCGGGTGCCGGACGTTCACGGGGTCCCCACCCCGGACCGCTGGTCAAAAATGCATCCATGCATTTTTGACCGCTGCTCGGCTCGTCGCTCCCGGCATCCATGCCTCCGCTCCTCGTCCGAGCTCCGAGGTGGGGACCCCGTGAACGCCCGGCACCCTGTCTTTCGTGGACCGAAGCTACTGGGCTATGGCGCTTCGTGCTGCGTTGATGCCGCTTAGGGTGGCTCCTACCGTGCTTTGGCCTGGGAATGTTGTGTCGCCGCAGAGGTAGAGGCCCTTTACGGGGGTTCTTTGTGTGAAGGCTCGTTCGATGGCGGGGGTTTGAGGGAGGCCTCCTACGAGGCCTCGGCGGCGGGCGGTGTAGCGGGCGAAGGTGTGGGGGGTGGCTGCTTCTATGAAGAGGGCGGTTTTTGAGGCGCCCGGGAGGGCGCGGTCTAGGGCTGCTAGGAGTTTCTCCTTGTATGCGGCTCGGAGGGTATCGTCGGTGCCGTCTTTGTGGGCTCGTTCCCAGCGGGCGACGTCGGTGTGGGTGCTGATCGTTACGGCTCTCGCTCCGGCCGGGGCGCGGTGGCGTTCGGTTGGGCCGGAGAACGATAGGAAGGTCGTGTTGCCCTCGCCTAGGGGGGTGTCGTAGGCGGCTAAGAGCTGGTGGTGGGATGGGAAGTCGTCGGGGACCACGCCGGGCGGGAGGGCGCAGTAAAGCATGAAGGCGCCCCAGCGTTCGGGGAGGGCGGCGAGGCGGGGGCGGTAGGCGGCGGCTAGGGGCGGGCACAGGGCGGCGGTGTCGTGGACGGGGAGCGCGGAGACGATGCGCTCTGTCGCGATGTGGCGGCCGTCGTCGAGGTGGACGCCCGTGATGCGGCCTCGGCTCGAGTCGATCGCCGTGACGCTTCGTTTATAGTAGATGGTCCCGCCGGCTCGGCGCGTGGCGCGGGCTAGTGCTACGGCGATCGTCGAGACGCCGTCGGCGAGGTGGTACGTCCCCTCGCGGGCGAGGTCGAGCGCGGTTGCGCCGTAGGCCAGGTCGGCGCCGTGGGCGTCGGTCTGGGCAGTTATCAGGAGCTGTGCGTCGACGAAGGCGCGCAAACTGCGGGGCGCGTTGACTGGAATGATGCTCGCGACGTTTCGGCCGAGTGCAGCGAGAAGGGCTACTTGCCTTGGCCGAAATGCCCGTGCTAAAGCGACGATACTCGCACTATCGACAGGAAGAGCAGGGAAGCGTGTCGAGAAATCCCACGTAAGGTCCGCAATGCATTCCTGCGCGCGCCAAAATGCCTCGGCCTCGTTGCCGAAAGCGCGTTCCCGCTCCTTACGCCACCGATCGTCCCCATAACGGACGACCGTCATGTCGGGAAGGTGCACGACCATCGACGGTTCGATGGCGACGGATGAAACCTCGATACCAAGTCGTTCGTTGAGCAGATGGTGCACGCCGCGGGATCCAAAACCCCCGACAAGGGTAGCCCCCACGTCGAAACGGTAACCGTCGCGCAGGTAGAACGACGCACACCCCCCCGGAACGTTGTGACGTTCCACAACGCACGTTCGTAGGCCGCGACCACTGAGTATTGCTGCCGCCGTCAAACCGGCGACCCCAGCTCCGATCACGACCGCGTCGAACCGTTCGGACTTACCGCTAATCACACTTTGATTAGATGCACTTTGAGCCGGTTTCGGTTCAAAATGGAACGGGTAAGGCCCGTTCTGAGTTACCGGGGTGATCCCCAGACAAGCTCCAACCACTCTTAGGAGGCACTAGTGAAACGACTCGTTTCGCGAACTCTCGCCATGATGGCGACTTTCGCGGTCGGGATCGTAGGCTTCGCGGGTTCGACGGCAACGTCGGCATCCGCTCAGATGGCAGGCCCGAATTTCGGCGCCCCGCCGTCCGGTGAAGTCCCGATCCTTTTCAATGACCAGCATGTCTACTCGAAACCCGATCGCTTGAAAAAAGGGCGTGTCCTGGCCGCTTTGGTACGCGGGAAGACGATCCTTGTTCCGCTGCGTTCGATGTTCGAGCAAATGGGCGGTGCGACGGTCTCGTACAACGCGTCGACCAAAACGGTCGACGTTTCCAAGCCCGGCGCCGACGTTCAAGTAACGGTCGGTAAGCCCGAAGTCATCCTCAACGGCGAAACGCGCCCGCTCGACGTCCCCCCCGAAATCTACAAGGGTGCGGTCGTCGTCCCCGTTCGCGTTATCTCCGAAGCGCTCGGCGCCTACGTTCAGTGGGTTCCCGACAAGCGCGTAGTCGTCGTGCGCTATCTGCCGCCTCCGACGCCTCCGCCGACGGCCCCGCCGACCGAAACGCCGACGGCAACTCCGACCGTAGCACCGACGCCGACGCCGGTTCCGCCGACGCCGACCCCGGTCAAGACGGAAGGTCCGCAGTTCTTCGTCGCCGGTGATGCGTTGTTCGACCCGACGGTCTACAACGAGTTCAGCCCCGGCAACAAGGGTGCGATCTCCGGTGCGGCTCGCGCCGGCGTCTCGTTCAACTTCGCCAACCTCGCATTGATGGCGGAAGCGAACTACGCGTACTTCCGTTACCCGCACCGCGGTGCGGCGGATCTCGATGGCAATCCGGCCGTCTTCCCGAACGCGAACACTGGAGCTGACGGACCACCGGTCTGCGGCGCCGGCGGCATCGCAATCGGCGACCCGGGCTGCGTTACGACACTCGGACCTGCGAGCGGCACCTCGTTCGTGAACTCGTTCGATGCTCGTGACACGGATGTCGATGGTCGCATCGGCCTCGGTATCGCAAATCCGAAGATCTTCGTCGTCGGCAGCTACGAGACGCGCTACAATAACTTCGGTTATCCGCGCCTCACCGGCATCGGTGGTGGTCTCGAGAAGCTCTCGAACTTCAACCAGCCCGTCGACATCTACGGAAGCATCCTCTACTACCCGACGATCACCGGTGGCTACACCGATATCTTCGGGAGCGGCCAGCAGCTGCAGTACCGCTACCTGAAGTACCAGGCCGGTATCACGCTCAACTTGCCGAAGGCTCCTCTCTTCCTCGACTTCGGTTTCCTCGGAGACCGCGGTATCGCGAAGGAGAACGCGCCGAGCAACTTCAGCGACAACAGCCTCTACGGCGGTCTCGGCCTCCACTTCTAATCACGAAGTGGGGCCGGGCCTCCGGGCCTAGTCTGCAAGAGAGCCTCTCGCCTTGGCGAGGGGCTCTTTTGTTGCGCTTGCGTCGACTCGGGGGCGTGCGGTGCCCGGTGGCTCGGGGTGAGTTGGCCGGACCGCTGGTCAAAAATGCATCCATGCATTTTTGACCGCTGCTCGGCTCGTCGCTCCCGGCATCCGTGCCTCCGCTCCTCGTCCGAGCTCCGTCCAACTCACCCCGAGCCACCGGGCACCTGTTGGTTCTGAGCCGGTTATGGCGGACGTTGGCAGTGGTCGTTGGGGTTTGTCCCGATCGGCTTGGCGGTTGGCGCTTCGTGGGACTCGCTGTGCTGCGTCGGTTGGGGCGAGGGTCGGGAATGAAAAGAGCCGCCTGGTTATGGGCGGCTCTCTTTTGGTTTTTTGCTTGGGCTTACGGGAGGGGTGAGGCGGCGGGGGAGGCTGCCTGAGGTTGTG
>Ga0209611_10002692_pt1 | contig 31178 bp, 26 predicted proteins | sample S1TSphgellanicum_3_FD_187693 | JGI IMG/M metagenome (GOLD analysis project Ga0209611, IMG submission 187693) | Host-associated microbial communities from peat moss isolated from Minnesota, USA - S1T2_Fc - Sphagnum magellanicum MG (SPAdes) (version 2) | ecosystem: Host-associated > Plants > Peat... | reverse complement strand
AAAAAAAAAAAAAAAAAAAAAGGTGTTTTGTAAGATGGAAAGTTTATTTCTCTTCTTGTTATTTTTTCATTACTCATTTTCCTTTGCATTTCAAAAATGATTCTAGAACTTGAAGCAATGCTCCCATAACACTTTAAATCACTCAAAATGAAACACCATATAGAATACCATTTCAATTCATTTGTAATTATAATACAACTAATTTATTTTTCGACATGGCATTTATTTATTAATACACTATATTTCTAAGGGAATAGTTGCACAATAGTTGTAGTACCTAAGGGATAATTGCATAATAGTTGTATACAAATTGTTTTTTGAGTTTTAGTTATTAGGGTAATGTGGTTTCAATGGATGCGATTTTTCATAGAGGATGTTATTACATAGACAATAGATGAAATATGTATTTGAGTTGATTGTATATTTCATTTGTTAATCATATAACACATGTAATTAACATTCAATTACCATGCAATTAGTGACTAATTTTTAATGACTAATGTCATGTTGTCATATGACAACATTTATGATTTTTGAAATATTTAAGATAAAAATAGGTGGGTAAATAATGAAGCTTAAGATAAGTAGGTAAGTAGGTAGGTAGGTAATTTTAGGTGGATAGAGAGGTCAGTAAACTGAGATAGATAAATAGGTTGAAATAGATAGGTAAGTAAGTTTTAATTTTTTTTAAAAATTTGTTTTATTTTATTTTGGATTTAACCAAATTAAGGTTGAATTTCTTTAATTGGTTCATTTCATTTGACAAATTTTGTGTATTTAAATGTTTATAGTGCATTTAATTATATAGTTTGCACACTTAAAAAAGAAACCAAACAATATGGGATAAAATTTTTAGTCACAACCTAATTGCAAATGGTTTGCAATTAGGATGTAATTAGATTTTTTATCCATACACTTTGGTTTCCCTTTCAATTGTGTCAACTTCATAAATAAATAACTCACTAAATAACTAACTAATTCATTAATTCTTTATCTACATACAATCTACTTATTTATTATTTATCTATTATATACCTACTTACTAACTTATTACCTATCTACCTATGAATAATAATAGGTAGTAATGGTATCAAATATTAATTAATAGTTACTATTAATTAATTAATTAATGAATAATACAAATCCATCAATAATTAATATTCTACAATTTCAAAATGTTAATTAAAATTATTTGGATATTAAATTTCAACTAGTTATAAATTAATTTATATTAAATGAATAATTAGTTCATATTAATAATTTAAATTTTCAATAATATTTAATTCTGAATTATTTTGTAAGCTAATTAATTAATCAGTATTTAATTAATGATTAAATAGTTAAGAAATAATTTATTTATTATTAGAAATTAAATATCAATTGATTGATAACTAGGTCTAGTTTATTAACTTGTGTTTAATTTTAATGATGAAATAAATAAATAAATAATAATAGAAATTAATTGAATATTAAATTTCAACTAATTATTAATTAATAAATATTAAATGAATAATTCTTAATATTAATAACTTTAAATTTTCATAATATTTAATTCTGAATTATTTGTGGTTGTAAAGTGTTTTTCCACGATACTTGGAAGGTGGCCCATAACCTTACAAGTATGTAGTCCCGAATGTTGGAAAATGGAACTACTGTAATTTTAAAATGTGTTAGATGTTTTCTGTGGATGAAGGTTACAAACCCTAATTCAGACTAGTGGTTGAATTATTGGTGGCATAGTGTTTCAACGACATCGAAAAATTTGCTTTGATGTGTTTCTGTTTTTGGTGTGTTTTGTTGCTTTGCAGGTTATGACAAAAGGAGCTTGGTGAGTTAGTTTTTGAGGTGGAGTGTAATTTCAACTGTTCAACGAAAACTCTTCATGAGCTTTGTGGATCATGTTTTTGCAAGGAGATTGACAGTAGGATTTTGGGGAAGCGAAAAGATGACGAGTATATTTGATGTAGGTTGAGAAAGTGAAGGTAGGCTTTTTGGTGATGAAGAAAAGCTAAATTGTTAGATTTTCTGGAGCACTAAAAAGTGTGTGTTGGATTTGGATTTTGGGTGTTGTAAATATATTGAAATAGAACTTGATTAGAATTATTGGATCGGAAAAATCTTGACGATTGAATGTCAAGATGCACTAAGAATGTTAAGAAAATGTCTAGAGGTGTTTTCATGTGTTTCTTTAAGGACCAACACAAGGGAGAGGATGTGTGTGTGTAAGATTTTTGGAGTGGTTGTGTGGCAACTCATGTTTGATGTTTTTGGGGATCTTGAACTGAGTGGAGAATGTGTTTTGTTATGAGAAGAGTACTTGCTGCATTGTGGGAGCTCCGGAGGTTTTAGGACTGAAGGGATACTAAGGAGTAAAATTAATTATACTCGCTGATCTTGCCCTAAATCTTTGTCTAGTCTCTGAGACTGAACCATGGTGAAGTAGTAGAGTTAGTCTCTGTGGGGATTCTGTTGTTGGGTATGAGTTGCCATCTCATGTGAAACAACTTGTTGACTCCTAGAGAGGAAATTGAGATGTGCGACTAATCCCTTGTGGTCCATAGAATTAGAACCATGGAACTTAGGTAACTTAAGTGTCTATAAGGATCTTGAAAAAGAAGCAATATTTGAAGTAGAATCATTCTATTTCAATAAAAGTTTCAGAAATATACATTAGTCTATGTATGTCTAGCAATGGGGATGTGCACACTGTAGAAAGTGTTCCCTTTTCTTTTTGGTGACACTACACTGAAAGCAATGTTCTGGTGAGCAATAAATGATCGCCTTCAATTTCTCAGTGTGGTATCTAAAATTATGCTTGCAAAACTGTTGAGAACGTCTCTCAAGTAGCAACTATGGTATCAATGCTCTAGTCCTGAACATCAACAAATGATTGCAAGTTCCAATCTCCAAAAGAAACTATGGGCCCATACAATGTCACAATCTTACTAAAAGAAGCAATTCTTGGTGATGATAATATTTCACAATCCTTTTCATGACAGCACTTTTGCATCATGCCAAATGTGGCAGGGAAGCTTGAAATATGCAATTTCAGATGATGAAAAAATAGATTTCATCTTGCTATATAAACTTCCTTATTTTCCAAAGATTTTTTTGTGTTAGGCATATAAAAATCCATAGATAATTCTTGATAGTTCTTGATAGATAATCCATTGATAATGCAAAATTCTTGTGGGCTTCAGTTTCTTTTTGAAATGATGTGCACATTTTCCCAGCATTCTATTCAATTTGTAGAAAGGAAGTATACCAAGTAAACAAAAATAATAATAACTTCCATAAGCAACAATTGAATGGACTTCATAAATCTTAGTGACTGTACAATGAAATTTGCAAGCAACATGTCCCAACTGCAGTAAAGTGGTCAATTTTGAGGGGGAGAAGTGGAAATCAAAATGCTAGTTCATCTATAAAATGAATTTCTGTTGCTATAGGTCTAGAAATCAACAACTGACTTGGAGCAACCATCTGCAAGTAAATTAGCCACAACAGACTACAGGTTGAACATAGTCGACTGGAAGGCAAACAGGAGCTCAAAGTTGAGTTTCTTTACAGGCTGAAACTAACTGAATGGAAGTGGAACTTAGTATTTGAGCTTTTGAAAATCTGATTACGGCAGGCAACAGCTACACTATGTAGTAGACCTTCAGGGCCAGACACGAGAACCCCCACATCTGCATCTACATACACTTCCTTTGCATTGTCAAAGAATTCTGCAAATCACATACATTTAAAAATAGTCAGTGTGTTATGTGTGGAAATACACTTCAACTTTGTAAGAAAATTCCAACATTACCAATGTTGTACACATAAAAAGTCCAAGAATTAATTTACCTGAGAAGTTGGGTCTTTCACCCTTCTTGATGGTGGCCTGATCTAAAAGAGATGATTGCATATTGCTTCCCTCCACATCAATCATTGATAGATGACTCTCTTGTAATCCCTTTTCAAGCTTGGAAGTTTTAATATTCAATGAACCAGTTGAGAGATTTTGCTCTTTCAAATCTTGATTGGCATTATTGCTTAGGGTCCTCCAAGCAAACATCACAACACCCCCAAATCCACCAATTCCCATGATCATGCTCAAAAAGAAAAACACTACTTGTTTCCATTGTAGGTATGGGTGCTCCAAGGTTGGATGGCCATAGCGATCAATAACACAGGTCTGAAAAATCCCCAGCATCAGGACAAATCCAATGAGAGAAGAAATTATCACAGCAGCAACCCACATGTTGTTTCCTGTTCCTGCCACAGGGGAGATGTATCTCAAACTTTGATTTGCAGGTTGTGCAATGGCAGAGGTATTAATCATCAAGTTGGGGCTGTCCTCCACTACTTGCAGGTTGAGTGACTCAACTGATGGTTGGGTGACATACACCTTGACTACAATTTTCAAATTGCTGTCGGTAATGCCTTGAAAGATTGCTGCTGGACAAATTTGTTTCAAAATGTCCAAATCTTGTGTTCTTCTCACACACCATACCAATTCAACAGTGGATGGGAGTAGAACACCTGCTGCACGTTGTCCAAGTGATTGGTGTCGGTGCAGGAGATCCCGGAGGATTGCCATGAATGGTGTTATACCAATTCCCCCTGCAATCAACACCAATGTTTCATACCTGCAACTCCCAACCCCAAATCATTAACACATAGATCACCATTCCATTACAGCATTCAATCTCTTATATGGATTCCTGCCTGTTGTTAAACATATCATCCCGTAGAAGATAAACTGACTTCACTAATCACAAGAACTCGAGAGCACATAGTTCACCTCATTTCAACAATCCAAAATCAACAAATGTGATAAATACAAAAGAGTGATTGATAGCTGGGACCAATGGTCAACATGGGACTTGATCATGGAATTTGTACCAGGAAGTCCTACCACAAACTTTACATTACCTGAGGAAGAAGTTTGTCTCATGGCAATAAGGACCTTCAGCAGACAATGCCATTGACAAAGGGCATGGAGCACCACCACGATCCATCACACCAAGTTCTGTGATGTCATGATGATTTGTTGAGCTTTGAATAGACTCCTTCAAACTCTGGGTCCAAGTACCAAGAGACTTGATGTACACAGTTAACTCTTGGGTTTCATCAAGAGGGCTTGATGCAATGCTAAATGGATGCCATTGCAGGTAAGAGATTTGAGGCAGGTTGATGTAAATGAAACTCAAGGAAGTGTACTTTAAACCTGCAAAATTGTTACAAATGTGTAGATAGTAGTGGTAGTTAGAAATCAGCTTGACCTCTGCACAAATCATCAATCAAAAAATCTGCAATGCAAATTCCTCAAGATTTGAGTACGATTCTCATTCCTTGAGCGGCAGCGGATCTACAATCTCTTTTGCTTTCATGTGCAGTACAACAAACATGTATACCTGGAGATTTAAGGAACTTGAGTTCCACGATGTTGTCATGCAGAATCCGCACACTTGAAGCAGTTAAGAGTCTACGAGATTGCCAGAATCGCATGTAACGATCAATGAAAAACAGAATGATGCTACCCATGGCGTAGCCTGCAGATTGAACTCCGACGTGGAAAACGAAGAATACAACGAACACCAAGTAGAGGTGATGTGCTCTATAGAACAAGTCGAAGAAACGCACACGGATGTAATGTGCAGAAGTGATCCACATGATCATACCAGACACCGCTGCTATGAAGCCTGCCAAGACTGCGATACCTGTCGCTCGCCATGAGACTAGCTGCAAGGAGGAAACAACAATGGTCCAAGAAACAAATGATTCTGTTCAGTCTGTCAACTGGAAAAATTATTCAAAACCAAACTCTTCAAGGTTTCAGATTTTCCCTCAGCTTGCTTGCGCATCCACAATGTGTCCACAACAATTCGATAGAAGAATTTTTGACACCAGCTTGAAAGCTTTCAAGTTGTAGGGCTGATAGAGAGGGGAAGGGTCGAATAAAACATACATGAGCAATGTTGTTTTCGTAGGAAAAGATGGTGATGAAGATGGCAGAATGCGCAAAAACAATTGTAAGCGTAATATGGCCCAACCATTTGTGGTATTTCACAGCATGTTCGAAGGGTACATCCAGCATTCGCATGATCGGAGATGATCTCGAGACTGGGATAAACAAGAGAGCAATCGAGAATGCTAGAGTTCGACCTAACATTATGGCAGCTTGTGCAAGTTTGAGAATCCACCTACATGAGTTTGAGCAAAATAACACGACGTTGAGAGTGGCCACAAAATAAATTATGCAATCAAGCTTTACATGCATGCATAGACTCAAGCTTTGTTGATCATGGCAAAGTAAGCTCTAGAGCTCTAGAATAGTTTATCTAGACTCCTCATAAGCAATGAAGAGATGCATGATCTTTTAATGCATGACGACATACTTTTTAGTTCCCGGGGGTGGTGTAGAAGTGTCAATCTTGTGAGCTTGAGGAAGATAAAACTGTAAGAATATCCAAACGACTGTGAAGAGCACCATGAGGATGACTACAACATCCATGCCTGTGACCACACCTATCAGCTTGTTGACAAAAACAGGTTGTGTTGATAAACGTCTCCAGCTGCTTATGCGCGGGCTGCTTCGACTCCACAGGCCGCATCGTGGTCGAGATGATGATCGTGTTTGCCTGAATCTCAGGTTTCAAAACTCACGTCAGCATGAAACATTAATCCCACGCGAATCAAGGTTCCGAAGTCCAAAATTAGCAAGTCTGGATCATTTCTTACACCTAGAAAATAGCGCACCCACGCATGCATACACAGAGAGTTTGACAGACATACAGAAGGCCCTGAGAGATCTATGTACGAGTCTACTATATATGCCTGCATGAGATCATCAGAGATCTATTACAACACAACAACAACGACAATGACCAACGTATGTATTATGTGTCGAGGAAGCTTAAAAGCAACAAAATGAAGAAATCCAACATCTTTAAAACCATGCATGAGTCGACATGAGTCTTTTTAGGTAACATTGATCACCTCCTTTGCGCGCGGAAAGAAGTTTTGTTGAGCTCCAGAAACAAAAGCCCCAAAAGCGAGAAAACTAGAATTGGACCAGAATACAAGAGATAGGTTCCACCTACAAGAACAAAGCATCAGGTCAGGACTCTTTCAGTCTCCTGAGAGGGACCAAAACAGGGACCTGAACAGGGGAAAGAAAACGAACGAACAAACGACAACAATAACAACAACAAGAAACAAACACGAGCATTGAAAGTAGAAGTGCACTGAATGTCAGAGCTGCTGCTGCACGAGACTTGACTTTCATAGCACAGCGAGCTCATCCAGAAGCAAGCGTGCATTACTACTACTACATGCAAAAGGAAGTTAAAGCTGCGTCTTGTTATTGTATTCAAGAATGTAAGCTTGATTTGCAATTCCAATGGAAGATGATGGAAATCATGCATCATTAGACTTTGGGTTCGACCGAAAATGCAGCAAAAACTGGAGAGAACTCTGATAATATTGCAAAAACATTTACTGATATTGGAGAGGAAGTGCGACGATAGTCGATCTGTAACAATTGTCTCCAATCTAAACCCGATTCCTGTGATGGGCGTCAACAACCAAAGGACGATGTAGAACAAAAACGTGGCGCAGATCAAAACCAACACCACGCTCTTCAACAATTTCACCAACAGCAACGTTAACACATGATGAGGAGTTGTTACTGATTCAAGGGGAATTTTTTGGGCTTCTTCTTCAGATAGCTGCGTAATATTCTCCTCCTCCTTCAAGATCATTGTAGTTGCCATGACTCTTCCTTTTCTTTCTTCTTCTTCTAATCTAACTTTTCTCAATTGATCAATTTAAATTCATAGCAAAGACTCAACAAGCAGCTGCTGATTGAAGCTTTCACAAAACACGAGAGAGAGATAAATCGACACAGAGCTCTACTAGACACACAAACAGAGGTCTACAATGGAAATAGTTGCACAAGAATTTAGTAGAAAGCCTAGAAAAGTTTCTTAACGTGAATTCCAATGCAAAACACAGCTGTGTGTTACAAGTTACAACAACAAGAGCAGTAGGCCTAAGATCCCTTCCACTCTTAAGGAGTACTTAGGTGCAAGAACCATCCCTTTCTCTCCTATGCCACATGCCGAACTGATGCTTCAGTTCATGATAATGTTCGCATGGTCCCCCTGCTTTATATTGATGGGTAAAGCTCCAGGGTGGTAGGGCCCGTTTGCTCTGTATTTTGGAGCTTTACCTTTCCCCAGCCTAGGGTTTTAGGTCAAGCCCAATGGTCGAGACATTTCTTTGTGTAAAAAGGGGTTCGTCGTGTAAATTGGGGTATTTTAAAGAAGGGGTAATTTGGGGAAATTACCCCCACCCTGGGACTACAGGTAAACGGCCAGGGTGTAGGCATTTCTTTGTGTAAATGGGGTTTTTTTGGGGCGGGGTGGGAAATGGCCCTACGCTAGGGTTTAACCTTCCCCACCCTGGGGCTTTATGTAAATCCCTAGCGTGGAGGCATTTCACTGTGTAAATGGGGGCATTTTAAATAAGGGTATTTTGAGAAAATTCCCCCCTCACCCTGGTACTTTAGGTCCAACCCCATGGTGGAGGCATATTTCTTTGTGTAAACGGGGCTATTTTGGGGAAATGGCCGTACTATGGGGCTTTTACCTTTCTCCACCCCTGGTCTTTACGTAAAGCCCCAGTGTGGAGGCATTTCACTGTGTAAATGGGGTATTTTAAATAGGGGTAGCTTGGGGAAATTCTTCCACCTTGGGACTTTAGGTAATTAAAGGCCTTTTGGAGGCATTTCTTTGTGTAAATGGGGGCATTTTAAATAGTTAAATTTTGGGGAAATGCCCACCTTTTGGAGGTTTCCATTACACTTAAAGCACTAGCTTTTTTTTCCCCTTCCTTTGTTATTTGACTACTGTTGGCCGAGCAGAAAATATTTCCAGGGCTCTTTTGCAAGTTGGATACATAGAGAGTTTCCTCTTCACCTTTTTTTTTTCCCTTTGATTGCAATATTTTGAAGATTTCCTTACCTTTTAAAGATAAGGACTCTTGCCATCCGCAAACTAAGTCATAATCAGAAGGCCCACGCACATGAACGGTGGCGGGCCTGGCGTACACGAGCATCTTCAAAAAAAACATTCTCCTGAGTCAGCCCGCGTGGCAGTGGCGCGCAGCTGTGCCTCACGCCGGAGCTCAAGCTGGCTGCTGCCCACACGCTGGCAGCTGTGAGGAACTCACGCTGGCTGCTGCCCTACTCCTGCCGAGGGCCTGATGCCCGGGTTCCAGCAGCTGCCCAGCGTGTGGCTGCCTGGTCAGCACTTGGTTGGTGGATATTGCCAAAAAAAACACACTACTAGCAGCTGCGCCTCTGTTCTTTAAATTAAAAATAATTATTAGCTTCAATATTCAGATATCAAAATTTTACCCTCCACATGACTATATTTCCTTTTCCTCTTCCTGTATTCCTTTTTCTTTTTCATTTTTTCATTTTTTAATTTTCTTCTTTATTCATCCTAGTTCATTGTTTTGTTCCAAAAGAAGCTGTGGTTTCCCCCCCTCCCCCCTTTTTAAATTTTTTTTTTTTTTTTCCAATTTTGTTTAGTTTTTTTCCTTGCTTTATCGTACACTTTTTTTTTCTTCAGTTTTCTTGAACCAAGGACGATCGGGTCATCCTCCTTTCTTCTTTTTCTTTTAAACCTTTTTTGAATTTTCGATAGATTATTATAATTTTCTTTCCACTGAAGATGTGGTCACCTTTTTTCATCTTCTGAACTTGGTGATCACAAGATGTCACCAAAATATTTGGCACCTCCTTTTTGTGATTTCATTTGTTCAAACAGTTAACCCTAAAGTTGGGCACCAGAACCCCTTGTTTGGTCAAATAGGGGATAAGATTTCAAAAAAAAAAAACAGGAATAAAAAGTATACTCGGCTTCAAGGGAGCATGAAACTCAGTTTAGCAGCAAATTTGGTCCTAAACTGAGTTTGCCCTATACTTTCTTTTCTTGAACGCCTTCAAATCAATCATTGTTGCTCTATGTGTACTGTAGTTATAAATGTTCTGGAGCGTGGTGCATTCAAGCCTGAGTCTCAATATTTCATACCCTTATTTAATATTTTTTTTTTTGACTTTGCAGACAACAATCATGAAGGGATGAAACATCAAATGAAGGGTGCAACTCCAGCTCAATAGGGCTTGACTTTTACAAATAACTCTATATTGTGTTTGGGAAGTGTATTTCACATTTTGACAAATCAAAACATTGCTCTGATTGTTAAGGTTTGGTTTATTTTTCAAATACTTTTTCATCAACTTATGTCCATGAGATCACATTGTTTTATGCTCTCATTGAATCTAATTATATCATATGAGCCTAGTTCGTTTCAAAGCTATTTGCCATTGCTTATTCTTATGTGCTGAAGAAAAAAGAGGAAGGTCCATATGTTGTGGTGGAAAGAATATGAACAAAAAACGTATTTTGATGTTATAGACAAAGATGTTTGGTTTATTAATTCAAAGATGTTGGATAGACATTATATTCAATTCTACATGATGTCATTCTTTGCATTTTGAAAGTCTTGTCCAGTAGATCACACCTTTTTTTAATATCTTCACCATTTTTTGTGAAAGCACATCTTCCCATTCGCAAGGTGGTAAAGATTGTTTTATATATATTATTAGTTCATGGAATTCAATATGAATTGATGGCTAATCTATATAATGTTGGTGCTTCCACCATTCGAAGTACATTAACATTGTGTGTGACATTTTGGCAAACAAAGAGAAATTTTACAATATTTATATTCATCTGCCCATGGGGCAATGTTTGAAATCCATTATTGAAAATTTCAATAATTTGACTAACATTCAACATATTACAAGTGTGATTGATAACATTCACAATCCATTATTTTTTCGCCCATCTAGAAAGATTACAACTACCCGAAGAGATTTTTACAATTGGGAATGTTCTTTTAACGTGGTTATGCAAGGTGTTTGTGACATGGATAAATTTTTTTGAAGTGTATGTGTAGGTGAACCTAGTGGTGTACATGACGGTGAGCAATTTAAATATTCCAATTTGAATATATAGTTACAAACTTGTGAGATTCTTAAGGAGCTAGTGGTTCACATTCAAAATTTGGACATCCTTCCATTCATACTTGGTGATTTCCACCTACGCTATCTAACCATACTTGATTAGGAATCACAAAATTTGAAACCGCTACAATTGACAAAAATATATTTGATTCTTTTATGAATGTGAGTTGGGTGAAGATTAAGAATGCAAGTGGCACCTTTAAGAATCGATGACAGATTTTTAAAAGTATGCTAGTGTGAGTGGACAAAGCTCCATGCATCATAATGGTTTGTTGTGTCTTGCATATTTTTTCTAAGTTTCATAGGACTTTAAAACCCATTGCTTGTGATATGAAGAAGCAAGGGGTGAAAGCATAGTCAAGTAAATAGCTTTTGTACTTTGTCACAAAAATTACATGTGGACACAATTTTTTTTTTAATGCATTGAAAGTAGAAATATTATTTTTATTCAATGATTAATACTAAGATAAATTTTCATTTTAATATTATAAATTTGAAAAATGAACATTTTCATGTAGATTTAAGTAGATTTTACAAAATTGCATCTACTTGCAGGAAGTGTCAAATCTTATGAAATGGGTTACAAGTAGATGAAACATTGAACGTTTTTTATTTTCAAATTAATGAAGGTTTAAAAAATACTTGTGTACTATAAAATTATGCATGTTACAATCATAATACATGAAACTTTTAGTGTAAAAGTAGGTTTGAACACCAAATTGACCCAATTAGCACAACGCCAAAATGTGGCATTTACAACTACAAAAATCCAATCATATGTGCCATCTATGATTAAAGATGACTACATGACTACTAGTCCATAAGACCACATTGTAAATGTCACTAGTTGCATTAGTCACAACCACATTAATGACTAAAATTCACCATGACCATAATCACAAAGGACATAGTCTTAGATCTAGTGAAACACATGGCATCCTCACAAAGTGCCATGTGTCACTTGTTAATATATATACATATATTTCCAATCAAATATTGCCATATGCTAACCTTTTAACCTAGGGGACCCAACCTAGGAAGCCTAGCCTAACAAGCCTACTTTAAGCAACCTAGCGTTGGCTAATATAGGCTAACCTATATTAACTTAGGCATTCCTAACTTAAATGTAGGCATGTTTACCATAAATTAACGTAGATGTAAATTAAGCTAAAGTAGGCTAAACTTGACAACTAGGCTAAATTAGGCTAAACACACAACTAGACTTGGCAAAACTTCATAAAACATGGCTAAAGATGGCTATTTAGGTGAAACTTGCCTAGACTTGACAACATTTGGCAAATTTTGGCTAAACATCATTACTTAGGTTAAACTTGGCTAAACTTGGTAAAACTTGCCTAAACATGGCTATTTGGGTTAAATTTGGCTAACCATGGCTATTTAAAACTTGGTTAGACTTGACAGAACATGGCTATTTAGGTTAAACCTGGCTAAACTTGATAAAACTTGGGAAAATTTGGCTAAACTTGGCTACTTAGGTTAAATTTGGTTAAACTTGGTTAAACTTGAGAAAATTTGGCAAAATTTGGCAAAACATGGCTACTCAAATTAAACTTGGCAAAACTTGGCTATTTGGGTTTAAGTTGGTTAAAACTTGGCTATTTAGGTTTAAATTGGTTCAAAACATGGCAAAACATGGTTATTTAAGTTAAATTTGATAATACTTGGCAAAACTTAATTAAACTTGGCTATTTATATTACACTTGGCAAAACTTAAATAAATTTGGCTAAATTAGGGTATTGAGGTAAAACTTGGCAATTTGGTTAAACATGGTTAGACTTGGCAAAAATTGGCAAAAATTGGCTACTTAGGTTAAACCTAACTACATTTGGCAAAACTTAAATAAATTTGGTTAAACTAGGGTATTAAGGAGAAAATTGACAAAATTTGGCTAAACTTGGCAAAACTTAAATAAATTCGACTATTTAAATTAAAAATAGCTACATTTGGTAGAACTTAGAGAAATTGGGTTAAACTTTAAGGTATTAAAGCAAAACTTAGTTAAACTTAACTAAACTTGGATAAACTTGGATAAATTAAATTAAATTAGAGTATTGAGGCAAAACTCAGTTAAAGATGGTTTGGATTAAACTTAACTAGACTTGGCAAAACTTGGAAAAATTAGATTAAAATAAGATATTGAGGTTATATTTGACTAAACATGATTATTTTTAAATTAAATTTGGATAAAGTAGGTTAAAATATGGTATTAACATTAAATTTAACTAAACTTGGTTAAACATGGCTACTTAGGCTGAACTTGAATAGATTTGGCAAAACATGGATAAACTAGACCACTTAAGCTAAACTCAGCTAAACTTGGGTTAATTTTTTAAAATTTTGCTCCAATTTGGTTGATTTGATTTTTAAAAAATCAACTAGACTTTTTAAAACCAAGTTAAAGGGCATAAACACATTAAGCCCACTAATAATTGTAGTCACAACTATAATATTTTTGCAATTATTTTTTTTGGTAATGTATGGACATCACATCTTGGATTATTTTTGCATGTTTAAATTATAATTTATTAACTTGAAATTTAATCTAATCAATTACTTTACAAATCCAACAAAAAATGAAAAAACTGAATGTATGGAATATATTTGTGACAAAATAATACATGTCACAAAGTTTGAAAAAATCACATATTTATTTCAAAACTAAAGTTGTGAGTGGAATTCTTGGGTGAATTTTTTTGAGGTGTATGATATTGATATACATGAATTAAATCTAGAACCATTTAAAGATTTAAAGTTTTTGGATGAAATTTCATTAAAAAAATGTGTGTTTTTTGTATTATTAAAAAATAAATTCATAGTAATATTATTTTTAAGAAGAAAACCACTACAATATCAAAGAGGAAATTTTTTTATAGATGGGCATTCCATTATTTTTTCAATTTTCTTTTGTTTGGTAAAACCACAAACATAAGGCCCTATGGATGTTGAAAAACTATAAATTATATACTATACATACATTCATTTTATCCAATTAACTTCATCTAACCGTTGGATCAAGATTAATTTTGACTCAAAGTGAATTCAATGTTGTCATGCAAATTTTAAAGTTTTTTTCTTGTGTTTATGATAGCCAAAGAATATCACCAATATTTTTACTTACTACATATTATAATACTCTTTATACATCACCTCTTTTGGTGAAAAGTAGCTCACCCTTAGTGTGTTTTCACCCTAAATTAAGTTACTTATATTTTTCTAGGTTAAAATTAGGATAATTAAAATAAGATAAATTAGTCTAAATAGGTTTAAATTATATTAAATTATGTTAAATTAAGTTACATTAAGCTAAATTAAATTAAAGTAAGTTAATATAGGTTATGGCAAATTAAATTAAACTACTTAAGCATTTGTTTGTTCATTTCAAATTAAATTGAATTTGGTTATATTATTTCAAATTCAAATATTGCTTCAATATGAATACATTAATTTTGTAGTCATATTTTTAATCATAATTATTTTTAGTCTTAATTATAGTTGTATATATAGTCTTATAGTCATAATTTTGACCATAGTCATTAAAATGGTAATAATTAAATGCCACATATGATTACATGACTATGTCTAAACATTAGTTGCAAGATGTCCTAGTCATAAAAACAACATTTTCTCGTTGTATCTACTTCTCACCAAATTTAAGATACCAAAGTTTTCCAAATTTTTTATTCAATTTACCATAAACAATGGGAGGCCATGTTTTTTCATATTTCTACTTACACAAGTTTTTAATCTACTTTAATGTGTTTGTATAAAAACATTTGTCATTTTTAAACTGCATTTTGGGCACACTTTATTATTATTTACTCGACCATGCTTACACCCCAAGGAGACCCATTGATGGGCTTTGGCAAGGTACATTGTCATCAAGAAAGAGAACAAATTAAAGTTGTTGGTAAATTACTAAGACATGTCTTATATGCATCTTAGTTAAAATGTCATCCCATTGTTAAACATAATGTATTTTGAATGAAACATTTGGACATTGAAATATAAAAACTTGTGTTTTATTGATTTATGGAAATTTGAAAACATTGCAAATAAATTTGGTCCACACACTTCCTATGTTACCTTAACTACTCTATTGTTGGTTTAGGTTTTAGCACATTTGCAAAGATTATCGCCATCTAAAGTTGTGTTTGTAAGACATCTTGAATGCAACGCTTTTCCATCTCCATGCTTACTTTGGCAATGGATTTTTGCATTTCCATTGCCTCCTTCACCATCCCTCCATTTTCATTGTTTCAATTTTGTTGGAAGATTTCACAAATTGAAAAAATGTAAAGGCTAATGAAGAACTATCACTATTTCTTCTACATTGTTTGTTTGGTTTCTCATCAACTCCATATTTTTTACAAGTAGAAATCAATGGAATGTCAAGGTTTTTGGGAACTTCAAAAGTCGATGCATCCATATTATGTTGACATAGAAGAGATTTGGGTTCTTCATGTGTTGTATCTTCATCTCCAATGTCCATTAGATGTAGAGTACTTGCACCTTTAGGTGTAGTTTGACTCCCATCATCATATGCTATAGGGGCTCCACTAGCTTTAACAATCCTTACAAACCACACCCATTTGCAAGCTCTTGCACATGTGTGTGTTTGCCACATCTTATTGTAAGTCTTTCGCATTTTATCAACCTTGCCATGACATTGCTTGAAAGTACATTTTGGAACCATGGGCCAAGCTTCATCACGTTTGTCAACAATTTTCACCCAAACTTGTTCTTGAAAATTCTCTTTCCCTTTACTAACCACCTTTCCTCATAAAGGTCTAAAAGTTGATTAACACATCCATCTTTCCATTCTTTCTTGCAAATGGGTTTATGATTTCTAAATTCTGGGAAATAATGGTTTTAGAAAGGATGGCAATTGTCATAAGCATTTGGGACATAAATCTAAACTTTTGGCTTTCTTAGGTTAGATCTACAATGAAACTTACTCTTAAAAGCTCCATAATGTAAAATTGTGTGAAGATTTGTTGTTAAGAAGCTTTTTGGGAAGCTTGAATTATTTGTTGAAATAAACTTTTGGCTATGATGATGGATGAAATTAAAAGATAAAATGGAAAAAATAATAATTAAATAAATTTTTTTTGGGAGAATTATGAATTAAAAATTTAAGAAGGAAAGGTATGTGAGTCCAAGTATGATTGGGGTATCACATTTGAACGTTAAGGACTCATTCCAAGGACTCCCAAAATCACCTTTTTTTTCACTTTTCTCATGACTTGTCTTACATTTCACCCTTTTTCCTCATGTCAAATGAAATAATATTGTTCCAAATTTTATATAGGTCTCTAAAGCATTTTTTTTTTTCACTTATGAAAGTGAAATTAGTAAAAGTTATCCAATGTGGACCATGTTCTATCAATGGCCCAAAATTCCCATAATTTTGACTTTTTGAAAAAAATTACATTACAATAGGGCATTTGGTTCTTATCACATTCATACATTTTAGACACATTAGCACATAAGGTGTTTGTTGTAAAACTCTTGGGCCAAAAAAAGTTGTTTAAACATTCCTCATGAATCCTTGAACTTTTTTTTTCTCATGAAACAAAGTTCTAGAGTTTTTTCAAGGACTTGGTAAGAATCCTTAAACTTGTTCAAATTTGACATTCTATGCATAGAATAATCACTTCTACATAACTTGTCCATTTTCACTAGATTTGTTTTGTCAAAACAAACCTCAAACAATTTTGGGACAAGTTTAAAAAGACCAGTCATTTAAAATAAGTGCTAGTAAAACGAAAAAATGTAAGATGACTAAACATTAACATAGTGCCATAGTGCCATGTCCAATATGACTCACTGTGTGACTAAATGCAATCATCATGATGTAGCATGTCCATTCAAGCAAATTAGGTGATTAAATTGATGATGTGTCATGTCTATTTTAACAAACTGTGTGACTAAATTGATGATGTGGCATGTCCATTCTAACAAACTATGTGACTAAATTAATGATGTGGCATGTCCATTTTGTCAATCGTGTGAATGAATGTAATGACATGGCATGTTCATTGTGATTAAATATGATTATTTTGTAAAATAATTATAATTTGGATTATATTCAAATCAAATATTCTATTAATTTGATTTTTTTGTCAAAGGTTAAACCTTGTAATAGGTTCAACCTAGAAAGCTTGAACATTTTAAGATGTGACTTTGAGGGTTGAAGCCCTTGGTCATATACTTTTCAAAATGAGATTGATGACCAAACAATATGGGATACATTTTTTCAAGGAACAACTTGATCACATAAATTTTTCAATCTATTAAACCTACCACCAAACACTTAAGAATAATATTTACAACTTTTCGTACATTACTCTATTGCTTCTAAGCTTCAAAAAGATTTTGTAACTTTTCACTTGGCACATCCAATGGTACAAAAGATGTTGAAATCGATGAAAAAATGAGCAAGTTATGCCCTTTCAAAATGAAAAGGCTAATTTGCAAAAACTAAACATAACAATTTAGTTTGTGTTTTTGAGGTTTAAACTCTTTGTATGTTGCTCCATTACTTTTGACATTCAAGAAAACTTTATAATTCTTTTTTTAGCGGATCCAATGGTACAAAAATTGTTGAAAACAATGAAAAATTGAACAAGTTATGCCCTTTGAAAATGAAGAGGGTGATTTGCAAAAACTGAACATAACAATTCAGTTTGTGTTTTTGAGTGTAAACTCTTTATACATTGCTTCATTACCTTCGACATTCAAGAACATTTTGTACTTCTCCTTTTGGTGCATCCAATATTATAAAAATTTCTCAATTTGATAAAGAAATGAGAAAGATATGTTCATTGAAAATGAAGTGGGGTGATTCAAGCATGAATTAACAACTTAAAAATTCAATTCCCTTTTTTTGAGTTTTAGTTCTTCATACATTGTTCCATTTTTTTTCATGTTTGAGAACATTTTGTAATTCTCCTCTTGAGAAATCCAAAGGTGGAAAAAAAATTTAATTTGATAAAAGAATGAACAAGTTATGTTCATTGAAAGTGAAGGGGTGATTTGCATAAATTGACCACATGTTAGTCTAGTTTGCATTTGTGACTTTAAACTCTTTCTACATTATTTTTTTTGTTTTTACACTTCAAAGAAAGTTTGTGAAGCTTAACATAATGCATTTGGAGCTTTTTAAATCATTGAGAATGGACAAGTAATGAGAAAGATATGAAACTTGAAGGTGATGGGGTCTATATGTTTTTTTTTTGAGTGAGGTCAATTTATGTTAATAATACATGTGTAATCAAAGTAATTAACTTTAGTCACATTTGTACACATGTTCGATAAATGACTGATTTTAAATATATATATATATATATATATGACTTTGATTACACGTGTAAATTAATTGACTAATTTTAATCACATTGGTTGTAGGTTGATTACATGTAACCACTACATAAAGTCCATGTATGAAGTTACAATGTTTGTTTTGACTAAAATGAAATTCAAATTAGTTATAATAGACAATGCTACTTTTGTGGTTTGTCAAAATGGACATGGTTAGTTATGTGGATAAATTTTTTTTGACTCTACAACCATGTTAGTTAAATTTCACTAATGAAAAGGACATGGTTTTATTGTAGTGAGTACCTTCAAGTAATGTATCTATGTACAAATAAAATCAAACATTCAATATGAATGTGTTATTAAATTTCAACAACATGTTTAAGGGGCTTCATTGAATATAAAATGAAACAATCTTTTTGGGTACCTCAACCATGCTTTGACCTATGTTTATGTTGAAAATGGGGAGAGATTAACGGTCACTTACTATTTTAATTAAAGTGTTTTTTTTTTTTTTTTTTTTTAATAATATGTTAAATAAAGTTTGGAAAAAATAACAGTCATGAAGGTGCTAAAAAGATAAGGTAGGGCACGAAAAGGTCAAACTTTGGGCAGGCGGATGAGGCTTTTAGGGGTGGTGGAGCTCGTGCATGAGTGGAGGCGAATGACAATTTCAAATTTTTATGATTCACCATCTTCGCCAACATGCACCATCTTTTATGTGACATGGTCTTGGTGAAAATGAAGGTGTATGCCTTCATGTGCACAAGGCAAGAGAAGGGTTCTACCTCAGTGGAAACTTGTTATGCATAATCCTAACTACCTTCGTCACCCTTAGAATTGCACAAGAAAAATTTCTACTTTAGCATTTTAAAAAAATTGTAGTGCAACTCATTTGAAAACAAACAGCAAAGCTTTTAAAGCTATAGGAAAATGAAATAATTGGGTTGAAAATGGTGGGAGGGATACAATGTACATAGTTGGACCAAAATTCATTGAAAAGAAAGGATAAAAGAAAGGGGAAAAAAAAACTAGTTCTTATGGAAGAGATGGGTAGCCCTTTTGGCCTTTCCATGCTTTTGAGGTTCGAAGCACTTGGGTTACCACCCTTGTGTCTCTACACCTCAAAACATGGAAGTGCAAAAAAGGCTCCCCTTCTCATATAAATAGTCTTCATCAAGTTTCTAGAATATGGAATATATGAATTTGTTGAAAACGAAAAAAATTGAATCCAGATTAAAAATAACAAGACAAAATTATGTGAATTTGCATTTCAAATTTTACTTAAGGGAAAATAAAAACCTTTTGATCTTGCATAAACTCAAGATTTATTTTCAAAATGATTAAATTGTGTGTAAGGCTAGTAGCAATGCCTTTTAAAGCTTGTCGACGATTTTCAGGTGTCCTTTTGCTAGCTTTCATATACTAATCTAAGGAATCTATAGGGTACAAATTTCAAATTTATCCTTCATTCTATCTTCCATAGTGTATACAAGGTATGTGTGTTCAAAATGGGTTTTAATGTTTTTTGTAATTGCAATTACCCATTGATCCCACTCCTAACCAATTAATTGATTTTCAATACATTTAGTCCTGCTACATATAATCACTGTTTTTTTTTAGCAAAAATTTGCCAATTTTTTTACTAGCTAAAGGGGTCCATGAAAACTACAATTAAAAAAGGGGGAAAAAAATGGGCATTTCACAATAACATCACTAGATCACCATCTAATTTCTTCATCATGAAGATATGGGCCATCCACCTATCATTTAGGGCATATCCATGGTAGAGATATGCCCACTGCCTACCTTGAGATTTTGTTTAGATCAAAGTTTGAACCCCATTCATCAACAAGATTGAAGTTCAACAACTTGGAACTTGGAACTTGGGAGATTTGTTTGAACTCAAATGAGTTACAACTTGGATTACAGGTTACAAGTTCTTGCACAAGCTTCAATTCAAAGTACACACTTGCACATCAATGCAGGACCTAGGTGGGATTGATGATTTGATCATCGGCGGGAGGTGGATAAATTTAAAGTTTGAAGATCACAAATTCTAAAATCAATAGTCAACAACTTGCAACATTGGAAGTTTCAAGCTGCAGTTAAAGCCTTGTTTACACTTTAAAGTTCATCAACTCTAGAATGTCAACATTCTAAGCTTTGAGCTAAATGCAAGCTCTTACTTGTCTTTGCTCACCCATGTTCATTTTTTTTTCACTTCTTTGTTTTTTTTACATTATGCAACTAAGTTTTTCTTTGTGAATTGTGTTACATTTTTTGGAGCTTTCTTGCTTTATTAATTTGTAAATGTATCATGGCACCCAAGATCACCCCACCTTTTAATTTCAAGTTCAAGCAATTTTTTGAAAAACAGCCAACCCATCTCCAAAAGCTTACACCTATCCCCTTGCCTCATGAAGCTAAATCCAATAGACAAGGAGAACTTTGAGTTGGTTTAATAATTGTTACACCTATAATTATAAATGTTTATAATTAAGCCGTTCCTAATTCTAATGCCCAAGTTTTCACCTTTGATGTAAACTTAATCCTAAGCTTTTCAAATACCTATCCTTATCATAATGAAACCCAAGAAAACAATCAAGGTAGATGTGATTCAAAAATTTCAAGATGTGTGGCTGGTGAAGATGCCATGGGTAAAACCTATGTTTGATGGATGGAAATCTTTCAGCAATCAGGTGCAAAATGTGCACCAAGATAGAACGCAAGTAAAAATTATTAGTCCCAAAGTGGGATTATTTTTATCTAAACATGTTAGGAAAAGGAAGAATTAAGAAGAGGTTAAGGTGATGGATTTGAAATGGGCCCATACCAAAAATGAAGCAGCATATGTGTTAATGAATTATCCATTTGTTTTGCAATAGGTCCAAGGTGGGAGTGATCAAGGCAGCAAAAAGAAGTTGATTTAATTTACATCAGTTTTGATGCTACTCAGCAAAGGGAAACCCATGTTTGATTTTTTGAAACTGAAGAACAACCTTAGGAAGTATTAGACTTACACATCAAGGTGGGAAATTGTTGAACATTTCCAAAATAAAATCCTAGCAACTAATAAGGTTGTTATTTGTGGGGCCGGGTTTGTTACACTGTCATGTGATGAAATTACTATCCTTGATAACCAATCTTGGATTTTTACCCATGGTTATTGTGTTCAAGATTGGTGCCATATCCTAGTTTTGCTATCAATTGAGTGCATTGTAGAAGGATCCAATGCCCAAAATTTGACAAAGGTGATTTTGGCTGCACTTGTTAATTTTGGGTGCTTGACAGAAGAAGTAGCTGATCAGCTATTGTGTTTTGGTGCAGATGGTGTGAATATATTTTAGGCATTTGAATTGGTGTCATAATTCAAATTTGAAACGTACACATGCCCCTTTCTTGATAAGCATTCATTGTATGGTGCATAAGACAAAGCTAATAGTCCAAACCCTCTCTAATTTGCCTATGGTGGCATAGTTAGAAACTTATTCCAATACCTTTATTCTTTCTTTTACAAGTTTTTTAAACGCCATCTAAAGTTTGTCAAATTGGCCTAGATCATGGAAACAAAAGAGAACAAGCTATTGTGCAACATAAACATTCGATGGATAAATATGTTGAGTCCACTTAAACATGTGCTAGAAGAATACCATCCTTTGTTGATGAAAATGGCACTTGATTCCACAATTGTAGCCCAAGCAACAACAAACTTGGATCAACTTTGTGATGTTTAAGTGATGCTTGGATTATTTTGTTTAATGCCTATGATGGTTGCAATTCTTCCTCCATCAAATTTGCACAACTTTGGGATGTCTTTTTGTGTGATTTCATTATAGAAGTTTCCATATGTAAGGCAAATATCTTCCAAATGTATTTTGATCAAACATCTAGGTTTAAGGGAAATGCCTTCAAACATTTCAATCAACTGGTGGATTACACTCATGAAACCATTTGTATGAAATTGATCACAAATTTGAACACTAAATTTGATCATTTGGCATTTGAATTTAGTGGGCAACACATATGGGCAAAATATAAAAACTAGGTCATTGGTGTCATTTTTTCTATCATTCAAGCTATTTATGCAATGGCTATATCAAAAGTGAAATCATAATGTATGGTTGTAGTTGAAAAGTTTATTTCTAAGCTAAACAATTGATTCTTTACTAATGAACTAATGGATTCACTTGGGGTTGTTTATCCCCACTTTTGGTTGAGCCTTAACACTAAAGGTTCTTTTCAACATCTTAATGTGATCAAATTTGTGTATTATGTGCCCAAGAAACATGGGCTTGCTACAAGTGGTTTTTGGACTCCACTAGTGTTAAATCCAACAACATTAGATATGCAACTTTCTTTGTTTGCTTTGAAAATGAAAAACAATTGCCATGTTGCAATGGTTGAACCTCATAATCACAATCCTTTGACAAGATTATGGAGGCAGTTGATTCCATATCTAATTATTGTGCACTAAATGTCAAAGTATATCAAAGTTGCAAAAATTGTAGTTGTTCAAGTCCTTGGTTTAATTGAAAATGAACAATGTTTTGGTACATTCAATTTTATGAAGGACAAGCTTCGAAATAGGCTGACAACTCATCTTGATTTAGTCATGGACATATGTTTGCTCAGGGGTTTTACACACTTGAGAATTTTCCTTATCATCAAGCAATTGAAGAATGGAAGGCTTCTCGTGGTTGTTATGCACTTGATGCTTAGAAAGTGTTATTATTTTTCATCTTAAGTTTTTTTGGTATGTAGATTTAAAATCAAGAATTGTCCCTACCCCTCACCGTTTTTCTTCTTATGAATGGTCCTTTTTTTTTTGATTTTGATGAATATTGAATCTAGATTTTAAATTTGGCTTCTTATGGACCCTGACTTTGAAATATTTAATGTGTTTGGCTTGTTGTCTAAGTCTTGTTGCTCCATAGCCAACCCCCATTATCAATGATAACATAAGTGTTCAATGATGCATGGTGCACATTGAATGTTGTTATCCATAGCAAAGTCATGGGGTGCCCATTGGTTACTATTCAAAGTCTCATACTAAAAAGTGATGGATCACCTTCCAATATTAATGATTATTTATCTTTCCAACTTGATTTTTTTTTGTTTCCATGATCTTGGTCACTATGCTAACCCTTTTAAAAACTAAATTAATTTATAATTATTACCAGTTACAATAAGGTCAAATAATGTGGTAATTAATCTACTTGTCTTTGAAATTTTGATATTAAAGTTGCTTGTTTATGTAGGTTTACCATGTGTTACAATGGATAAGACCAATTCAGTCTAAGTTCGATTCCTTCACATGGTCAATTTTTCATAGTATGATAAAAAAAAATCTTTAAATCACTTATGAATCCAAAAAAATAATGGTAGCCTTGTGCTAATACACCAACTAAAAGTGAAGTTAATCCACTAATGTCAAGTTTAACAAAAAATGGGCACTCATCAAAACTTTTTCTACCTAATTTGTAAGTCACCAACCTATTCGACAATTTTGGCTTAATGTAACCAAATTGATGCCCAAAAGGCCCATTAGGTAGCCAACGTGGCAACATGGAGAATATGAAAAAGAAAACACTACATACAATACGGTTATCCATAAAGTAACACAATTAAAGGGCAAGAATGGCCAGTTTCGGCTTGAGTGACCCAACACCCACCAGTGCACCATCCAAAAAAATTCATTTTGGGATTTCATGGATGGGATGAAACTATCCCCCAAGGGTAAGTTTATTTGGTTAGTAGAATTTTATTTTCTTTTAGGCCTTTTTTTTCCCTTGGACTTTTTTTTTGGGAGCTCATTGTTTTTTCTCCCGAGCTCTTTTTTGTTTATTTTTTTTATTGCCTCCCTTGACACCATTCTTTTTTGGGAACTCCTTTGTACCCCTCCAACCTACCTACCACCTTTCCTCCTACTAGCCCATCTACATCCCTCATTATGTTCACCCCTCTTTTGTGATTGCACTCCCCTCCATCGCCAATGCTTGAAATTTAGTGAGACCACGATTTAGGGTTTAAAGTTGTAAAGCTTGAGAAAAGTGAGGAGAAATAAGGGGAGGAGCTTAGAGCAACCAAGTGAGAGGAACTTCATTTACATGGAACAAAATGTGAAAAAAAACATAGTTATGTCAAGGTAAATTCCTTTCTTCCCTTCTATGTTTTTATTTTCATTGCATCATCGTGGGTTTTTTTTCCAATGTTGCAAACCCCAAGGCCAAGATGATGAGGAGCTCAGCTCCTTGTCATTGAGCTATTTTCTTTTCTAACACTATAGATCCTAGAACCACAACAATGATGAGCTTAATTGACTCCTAATCATCATGGTTTTTTCTTTTCTAATGTTGCAGATCCTAAGGCCATGATGACATAATAACATGCATGTAGTGCAAGGGGGAATTGTGGTGGGACAAGATTATGGATCTTTAGATGAACAAAAAAATGAAATAGTCGAAAGGTAGTAAACGTGTAAGAATGACATTGCTGCAAATGTTGGCACTATTGCACATGGTCTTATAAATGGATTCAATCAAGCAAGAAGAGGGGGGGGGGTCCATGGAGAAAAACATGTTGGTAAAATTTGCAAATTCATTTGTACTTCATGAGTAATAGCTTTAGAGGATGGCAATGGAATGATTGACAAGGTTGTAGTTAATGAGTTTCAAAAACCCAATGTGAAAGAAGGCAAGAAATATGATGCTTTTGATGTTACTCATTCTTTTGAAACAGAGAGTAAGAAACCATGTGTACTCATGGTTATGAAACCATCATATGTTTAAAGAAAATTTTCATTTGTAAATGTTTCAATTGAATTAAACCCTACCCCTTCATAGTCCATTCTTTTACGATATTTAAGCATGCAATGTTAAGCCTTTTGATTGTCGAAATATAAATAGTTGGAATTTACTAAGATTTGTGCTTCTTTTGAGCAATGGGATGGTTAATAAGTGTGTTGGTTGGTAAGTTTAAAAAGAATGTTTTTATATGTCGGTGTCGGGAGTGCTAAGAAAATCTTCAAGGGAACATTTGCCAAAGACAAATGCAACAATCACCTTAATGGACATTGCAGGTAAAACATGGTTAGCCATATGGCATAAACAATGGAAGAATATAAATGGTGATGGGTGGAAAGATTTTGCTCTTGCACACCACCTTAAGGAAGGTGATGTATGTGTTCAAAAAGTTGTTCACAGGGTTGCATCACAATTGAAATTGTTAATTCATATTTTGGTTCATGACCTAAGGATATTTATTGTTGCTTTCATGGCCATTAAACTAGATCCAAACTTGCATTTCTGTTCATATCATAAATTTTGCAGTACCTATATTTACTTGTTATAATATGGACATGGCATGATATATTGAACATGGAATAAATATGTTAAAAGCTTTCATTTATTTCATTGTTGATGACATTATCACAACACAATGATGATATTATATTACAATTACATTTTAAAACTTTGTTCATGTTTACCTTACACCAACAATGTGGCTAATTTTGCAATACCTTCATTTACATATATTAACCATTTTGCATTGGTCCATTAAACAAGTCTTGTTGTTTATGAATTTGACAATGTCTTACAGGGTGAAAGCACAGTATTTTGTACATACTTCTTACCTTGTCAAAGTTGGATGAAAATAGACATAAAATAATAATAAAACCAATGAAAAAACTAATTTACATTGATATATATATATATATATATGTGCATTGATTTTCAACATCCAAATTGTTTCAATTAGTTTTTTGTCTACTTGTTTAAAATGCAAGTAGGTTCAAACTTTATTTTATGTAGTGAAGGAATTTTGTAAAATATGTGGTAAGTAGGTTTTAAAAGATAGATTTTCTAGTTTCTATTATGGCCTTACCTCAAAATTATAATAATATCCATATCCCCAAAAATAATAGAGCAATTAAGTTTTAAAAGTAAACTACAAGTATCCCCATTTACAAATTTACCACTTGTCAAATGGGGATATTTTCGATTTACTTTTTTTTAAAAATTGATCCTATTTTTTTGGGAAGTGAATACTTATAGTAATGATAGAGGTGTGGGATGGTTTACAATTGGGTGAAACTCTTTTTAGGTGTACCACAGAAAACAGAAAGGGCCTAGTCCTTATTATAATCATTTTTTACCCTATATTTTAATCCCCATAAAAAATAATGAATCAAAAGTTGTCAAAATTTTCAAAAGGACTATATTTTGAACCATTACAATTTTAAATTCCATCATAATCATCCATAAATGTGTATTTACATGGAAAAAAAAGATTAGATAAAAAGGATAAGTAAGGGTGATGTTTTGACAAGATTTTGGTACGCTTAAAAAAATTTAAACCCAATTATTTCCACCCATTTAAAATTTCAATCATACATAGGATTAATATATGAAGAGATCATTTTTTATTATCATGTGAACCATTAAAAAAAGTAAAAAATCAGGTGTTGTAATTGTTTTTAATAGGCATTAAAATTTTATTAAATTAGAGACTTTATGTTTTTTTTTTTGAAATGAATTTACCACTTTAAAAGGGAAAAACATAAATATGTACATCATTGAAGAAATTTTAAGCATGAACTTTCAATTTTTTTGATTCTGACAAATTTTGAATTCTAACATTAAGTGGTAAGTTTTACATTAAACCTTAAACCCATATACCATCATTATGACCAATTTTGCATTATGTTCATTTTTATATATGTTAAAATCATATTGTAAGGTGGACAAATAATTTTGAAAACATGAATTTATGATATATTGGCGAGGAATCAAGTATTTAAAAAATATTTTTATGTTTCATGTTAATGAATTATGACAACATGATATGGGGATTACATTTGAACTCCTAAACATTGCTCAAATCCTTCTACCATCAATGCGACTAACTTTGCAATACCTTCATTTAGTTGAATTAATATGTAGGGCATGTTATATTGAGCATGGAATAAGCATTTTAAAAAATATCTTGTTTCATGGTTTGAGATATTATCACAATATGATGTGAATATTGCTTTCCTTCTAGGTTTTGGTATGGCCTGTGCAATACCCCTACAAGTTTCAAAAGATATGTTATAGAAATCAAAGGATTCCTAGGATACTTTACATGATTCCTAACCATGAACAATACCCCTTTGATAGTCTAGACCAAAATAATTTAGCCCATGGTGTTTATTGAATACCCCAAATAGGGTATCACTTTCCTTGTAGCTTTTGGTAAGGTTATGCAATACCCTTCCAAATTTCAAAAAATATGTTATGAAACTCAAAATATTTCTAAGATACTTTACATGGGGTATTGTAGGTGTATTGAATAGTTTTGGGCATGTACAAAACCCCTCCAATAACATAGACCCATGGTGTTTGATTATAAAATATCCTAATGAGGGTATTGGTTTCCTTGTAGGTTTTGGTAAGGTTACGTAATACCCCTTCACGTTTCAAAAGATATGTTATGGAGCCCAATGTATTTCTGGGATACCCTAAAAGGGGTATTACATGTTCATTGAATCTTTTTAGGCATGAGCAATACCTCTCTAATAGCTTAAACCAAAATAATTCAACCCATGGTGTTTATAGTGTATACCAATGAAGATATTACGTTCCTTGAAGTTTTGTTAAGGCTACACAATATTTTTCTAAGTTTCAAAAACTATGATATGGAACCAAAACTATTTCAAGTATACCTAGAATATTTTGCTTTATGAAACTATGTACAACATGCATTAAATGTGCTTAAAATGAATTAGAGTTCCATATTGTTTTGATTATCTAGTTGGTTTGTAATATCTTAATTGTGAAAAACATTTTTTGAACAGAACTTGTAATACCTTTATATAGGGGGTGTCAAATACTTTACTCAACCCCTTATTTATTTGTTTGAATGAACAAGACTAAGCTCCATGCAATAACTTCATTTTCTTCTTTCCTCATTATCATCGGCCATTAAAGGTCTATTGGAGTGACAACCATGTAGGTAGGTGTAGCCATGTAGGTGAGGTTTGGTAGGTACCTACTTAAAGTGTTGGTAGGTAGGAAGGTGGAAGGGCAAGTAGGTGGATAAATAGATGGGGGGTGGGTAGGTTGATGGGGATGAGAGTAGCACACTTTTAATTTATAGGTGAGTAGGTAGATGGGAAAGGGTCTACTTGTAATTTAAATATATTTGGTGATTAGGTCGGTGGGGGACAGTGGGGGGTATTGGGTGGGTGGGAAAACTTTCAAAAGCAAATAAAAGGAAACTGGGTGAGGGACAAAATAAAGTTCCAAAAAAAATTCTGAGATCAGGGCTGAGAAGGGTCAAATAAAAAAGTCAACCTGGGATGACACAGGGATAGAAAAGAGAATCCTGTCAGTACACCATCCATCCATGTTGGTGCACTGGTGGGTGTTGTTTCACCCTGATATTACGGCATCAAACCCATAATTGGGAATGAAAATTTTACAAAACGAAATAACTGGGACCCAAACTAGTTTTTCCACCAATTTTGGCAGTAAACTGAGTTTCATCCTGTCTTTTCTTTTACCTGAGCGCCTCCACTGCTGCTACATATATTTTCACTGCTCCTACTTGTAAGACTACTATAATTACTCTCGAAAGTTGTGCATTAAATGCTGAGTTTCAGCATTCCATACTGAGATTTAATAAAGTTTCCTTACTTTGCGACACAACTGAAAGAGGGGGTACTAAAAGATAGGGTGACTTTACAGATAACTTTAATATCTACTAGTTTTCAAAACTAGTCTGAAAATTTCTAGGTTTCACTTTTGAAACCATATAATTAAAAAATCACACGTCAAACCTCATCTTTCAAGGTCACCCTTCATTTGCTAAGGCAATTGTAAATTGCCTTGTTGCGGAACACCAACTATCCTTCATCCACTTTCACGGTGACCATGAGTTCTCACTGATTAATTATGTCCCAACAATATTGACCCTAGCAGTAAGCCAGGCCAAAAAGGGTATGAAACATAGTTAGGATAAAGCTTGGGCCTGTTACCAAAAAAAGATTAAAAATGCTTAATTTTTGTTGTTACTGTTTAGTGCTTGGCCAACATCCTATAAACTTAGCTGAGCTTTAAATCCTTCCCTTCATTTCTTGCCCAACACCTTTTGAAGAGTCATGGTCAACCAAGTTAGGGGGGGTTGGCGTGGGTGTGTGGACAAGATACATCTTTCAAAGAGCCACGGTCTCGCAAAACTGGGGAAAAGGGCATTGTAATTAACATCGATTTAAGTAACCAAGGAAAGGACCACGGAAAGGAGGAAAAGAAGGGTGTACAAAAAAGAAACCAAAAAGCAAACAACGGAAAGAAAAAGAGAAGAGAGAGACCCAGAAAAAAAAAAACACTGAGAACAAGAGCACAATCTTCAAAGTGAAATCTCAACCCATCAATATCCACCAGCATATGAATGATGCAACATGTAAACACACAACTAGCTTTCCATTGTATAATAGTGTAGCCATGTGTTGTTGGCCCAAGTGTGAACTGGTTACCCAGATAATTTTTCCTTCCAAAATCATTTTCTGCAATTTAATTATTTCTAATGATAAAACTCACTTCAAAATTCATCTTCAGCACTCGAGTCTTGAGGTCTAAGAAATTTCAAATCACCTTCGTTAAATGTTACTCATTAAAGGCTTTCGAGAATATCAAAAGTGTGCTGAAATTCCCTTGTAATTTTTAGTTTTGATTTAAATGAATTTTCAATGAAAATATTGCTCAATATTCAATAACTTCTCCACCATAGGTTGAAACATTATGAATCCAATTTGGTGCACCCCTTCTTATTGAAGGCTTTTCCAACATTATAAGAGTTTAACAAGAGGCACTGTGGTTTGGGAGATCTCAATGTGATGAACATACAAAATGAACAAACAAGCTTCTTCATAAATAGATTTTAGACTTTTTCAAGTTGACATATACCACAACCAAAACCTCATCACATCCTCAATATCACTAAAAGGAAAACCTCTTTGTTTAAATTGCATTTCAACTTTTTTCAACTCTACATTATAGTTGAAAATAATAAACTTAGTTAGAAGATTTTATTTGCAATTAAATTTTGTTTGCAACTAAAATAAACCATGGCGATCAACAAGTTGAAAGTAAAATTCTAGTTGAAAATTAGTTACATGTTAGCACCACATCAACTATTATAGTTGAAAATTATTTTCAACTTGAGCAATAGGGTTAATGAAATTTATTTCATAATGTCATCAATTTTGTATTTTAATATTCAATTTAAAATAAAATTTATGAGTTGTCAATGTAAGGAGGGAAGAGATTTTGACACATAGATTAAGGAGACAATGACAAATCACAACGATAAACTATTTTAAATAAATGGCTCTAATCTAAATTAGCATTCTTGCATCCAATAAAATTTTAACATGTGGACATACATTCTATATATAATTAGGCCTCGGTACCACCCTATCTACTTAATTAAGATTAGGTATTTATGTAAGTAGGTAGGTAACATATTTACCTACCTTCTTATACTTGGCTAGGTAATAGCTAAACTACTTGGCCATCAAAACCTATTTACATTTTGAAACTTAAAATATTTGGAGGTCATTCTATTGTCTTTGCACTTCAAAAAGGTTTTGTAAATTTTAGATGGCACTTTCATAGCTTTTTAAATTGTTCAAAACAAGCAAGAAATGAGTAAGATATGAGATTTGAAAATAAGTGGGTTTAGATTATTTTTTTTCCTTGAACAAGCTCA
>Ga0209611_10002690_pt1 | contig 31200 bp, 26 predicted proteins | sample S1TSphgellanicum_3_FD_187693 | JGI IMG/M metagenome (GOLD analysis project Ga0209611, IMG submission 187693) | Host-associated microbial communities from peat moss isolated from Minnesota, USA - S1T2_Fc - Sphagnum magellanicum MG (SPAdes) (version 2) | ecosystem: Host-associated > Plants > Peat... | reverse complement strand
AAAAAAAAAGAAAAAAAAAAAAAAAAAACCATTGTTTTTTGTTTTATTTTTTTTCAATTCCATCAATTGTATGAACTCATGTGTGAGTGTGAACATCTATTGAAACAAAAAAAACGATTTGGACTTTTTGTGTGGAAATGGCATTATGACAAGTGGAAGGGAGTAGACTTTTTCCAAAAAACTAGAATTGTCACCCTTTAGTTCTACTAGGGAGTGGATAGTATTTACATTTTTATTATTTTTAAAAAATATATTTTTGTCAATTCATTATGTTTAATATGAGTTTGAACATCTATTGGACGAAAAAAATTGAATGGGACATTGTGTGTGAGAATGGCACCATGAAAAGTGGAAGGTGTACATTAAAAAAATGAAAATTCTCAATTTTGCGATTTGGAGGCTAAGATTTGAAATCTTTATTACATATTAAAATACATGTTTTGACATTTCATAAAAACTTGCCATCTACAAGCTACATATGTCTAACTTGTTGATAGATTATTATCATTGCCTTGTTACATAACCATAACAAAAAGTTAAGTGAGTTGTAATTGGCATTCAACATTATGGTCATCAAAATTATATCCTTGTTTGCTTCCATCTTCAAAAGCTTAATCTTTGAAGATGCTTCTGCAAACTTTCTCAAAATAAATTCAATGGTGGTTATTCCATTAGTTGAATTTTGAACAAAAGTTTTTAACTTTTTGTTTGGTGCACCTTTAATTCCTTTGTATGCACAAGTTGCAAATTGAGGTGAAATGGGGACCTTTTCTGGAGTAGCTCCAAAGGTTGGAATTTAAATAACCCGTGATGTTGGATCAATGTTAGAATTGGTGTCACCATCAACCTTTTGAGGAATAGCTTGGGTGCCAATATTTTTTCTCGTGTCCATTCTTTGAAGTACACCATTGGCCTTTGCAATTTTGGCAAGAATGTCATCCATTCGATCATAATCCACTCTTAAGATCTTAAACTTGTTGCTAGTGCCAAGGACACCCTTCTCCCAATAATATCGTTGACACATGTTACCAACTTTGACTTGGTTTGCTCCTATGTACAAAAATTTTCATAAGGAATTTTTTTCGAATCACATTGCTTATTGTTAACCAATATGCCTTTTTCATATTACCCATTCCAATTACAAGATATTTTTCTTTGTACAAATCCAAATAACCCAAGTAATCCTAAAAGCCATTCCTTATCCATTGCAACCTTGAAATTGAAAGAAAAATAACAATGATGGGTGTCTAATTTTTAGTACAATTTAAGTGCCCTAACTTGCCCCCATAACGGTGGTTAGAAAAACAAGGGGTTAGGGTTTTGGCCACTTTACTATGAAAAAAACATTGGTGAAAGGTGTTTTCTTCTCCAAAAGTTGGGCATGGCGAGCAACTACCTTTAATGTTTTGAACATTAAAAAAAAATGTTCAAAACATTGTTCGTGGATGTGTACTAACTCTTCAATTTTTCTACAAACTTCATCAACACTTATGTGACAAAACATTTGAAAATGATGACTCAAGGCACTAGTCATGATCCTTTATAATTGCCTTGAGTCGTTGATTTGCAATGCATCTAAAATGGACTTAATGGACATATACCACCATGTCCATCCCAATTGGCACATCTCCCCCATCTTCTTCTTTTTTCAATGTTGCATTTGAAGATATTGAAAAGTATAATAATTCTCCTCTTTGCAAGAAAAGAAAACAAACCAAAAAATCTAGTAAACAACAATATATGTGATGACACACACCCTAATATTTGAAGAAAAGTTGCAAAACTATTGCAAGGAAAAAATAAGACATGTACCAAAAAGTTCCATAGTGCAAAAAAAGATGAATACTAAAAGCTTGATAAAAACGACATTAAATGTAAATAAAACACACTTTGGGCTGTGAAGAGATGTCACAAAAAATTGTAAAGAAGAGTAAAAGAAATTACATTAAACAATCGCCAATTGCAAGAAGAAAAAATAAAATTGAAGCATCAAGTAAAACAACAAAAGATGCAGATTACATGCATCCTGATATTTGCAAAGAAGTTGCAAGACATTGCAAGGAAGAAAGAAAACATACAACACACTTGTAAAATATTACATGAAAAGAGAACATAAAAAAGGACTTATTAAAAACATCTACTAAAGCAACATATGAAATGAAACACACCTTGATATTTTAAGAGAAATTGTGAGAAAACCGGAAGGGAAAAAAGATGTACCAAGATAACACTTTGGGATTCTAAATGAATTCAAGACTAGCCTGCTTAGGATTCTTCTTTCTTTTGAAGTACTTAGCCCCATAGACTATTGCCCACACCATTGTATTCTTTGCGCATAAGTAAAAAAGAAGAGCACAAAAACATGAGAGATTTTGTGAGGCAAACAAAATTGTTGAGGGATGAAAAATTGAAAAACATGAAAACGCAAAACAGAAAACAAAACCATCATTGCGCATGGTCTTCTTCTTTGCCAAAGGTTTGTATCTTGACCAATTTCCAAATAGAAACTCCTCTGTCTTGCTCTCTCACCTTCCTCTGAACCCTAACCCTAAACTTTAAGCTGGACATTTATCTCTCTCTTCCTGGTACTGTCTTGGTTGAATTCTTTCTGTTTCTTTGTCATTGCAGCCCAGCCATGAACATCAAACACAAAACTGCATATCATTAATTTTGTTCTTATCTCAGAATATTCTTTTAGTCCGTCGCTGGTTTTTCTTTTGTTTTCTTTCCTTCCCATCGTGATGTAACTATTTCCTTCCACCTCTCCATTTCCACCTGTTCCCGTCCTATGTATATGTGTGCTGCAGGTTTGTGTTCTGTTATTCTTTGTCCTTCATTCTGTTGATTTCTGTTGATACTCCTCATTGTTTTGTATTGCATGTTTAAGTGTTCAATACTTTCAGTTTCCCCTCTGCTTCATGTGTTCTTCATCACAATTTGTTTCTAATGTCTATTCTGTCAATGCTAGGTGGGATCAATGTGTTTGAGTTTGGTTTGAATGTTGGCAGTTCTGAGATAGGCTCTGCACTTGGCAGGTACTGGCTATCAGTTGGAGCACAGCCATCAGATGTTCGAAGATTACTTTACAAAGCAAGTCTCTTGCCACCTCCACCCCAACCCTATATACCCAAGAAAGGACCCAAATCTTAAGGACTTTATCGTACATCTGAGATGGTGTTATCTCTGTTTTGGACTGGGGTGCTCCTGCAACTGACTGCTTTTTAGTTCAGTAGTCAACACCCACTTGAGCTGGTGGATGTATATATGGAAACACAGCTGCTTGGATATACCTACCATTTTCTCAGGGAAAGTAGAGGACTGACATGATGGGTGTGAAGTGGACTGCAGTTTTGAGTTTAAATTTGTCTTGCCTCTTTCTTGAGGTGTCTTTCTTGAGGTGTGGCTGAAGTTCTTGTGCCAACAATTGATGCTTGAGACTTTACAGAGGCACCACAATTTCGCATTTTGGAGAAGATTTTAGGGTTTCAGTAAATCAGGGACTAAGCTATCCTTCAGTTCTCTGCATCAGGGAAAACAATATTGTTATTGGATTGCTCTATCTTTTCACTAGGCATCAGTTTTTTTTGTCAAAGTGTGAAAATCAGAATGGTTGCTGGCAACTGGAGTATAAGAATTCCATCACTGCTGCTTCATATAGGGCCAGACTGCATGATTGAGCCCAGGGGTGATCAACATGAAAAACCTTTGTCTTCCTTTCATGCACACAAGCGGTTTGATGGATACCTGCACTGTAATTATTGGTATGGTGATTCTATAGCTGTATCTCTGGTGAAATGCCCTGTGAATGTGCAAATCACACAATCAATCATGAAGCAAGAGCTAATCTATCTACATCAGAATCTTGATCTCAGAACTCTTTGCCCCCTCTTGCTGCTTATTAGGTTGTTTCTTGTTGTGAGTTCTAAGTCAACTTGAAGGAACAAGACAAAGAGCCAGCTATGGTGTGGTGTAAAATGATTTACAGTGAGATATGTGTGGCTTGTCGGTCTACAGTTTTCTCTTTATCTCTCTTCCTCGTCAGTGACGCTCCTCTTGTCAACACAAATCTCCTTATTTCGCTACCTTGATATGATTGCCATTGTTGTTGCCCTATACATGGGATCTTGAGAGGGCAATTACTCTTCAAAATCTGGACTGAAACAGCAGTTGCGGGGGTTGCAAGAATCCTCTCATGTCCTTGATTTCATCTTTGGTTAAGCTTGTGCATCAGCATTTTGGCTTCACCAAAGAGAGTGACTGAAAATAAAAAAATTCAAGAGAATTTCAAATTTTACAGTAGACAACGACACAGTCTTGCTTTGTTTTGAAGCATCCTGCTGCAGCTCTGTTTCCTGTGAGACAATGCCACAGTTTTTGTTCACTTTTGAAGCATCCAGATGCACAATTGGAATAGAATGGTCATCTCAAGAAGCTAATGAATCACGGAAAAAAATGCTTTCCTTCGTAAACTGCAACTGTTTGTTATGAGCTTTATCTTTCACTGAAGTAGTAGCATTCCAAGCTACAAGAGGTCATTATGCATATGCTTTGTACTAGAACCCACAGTTCCTAGTATCATCTGCCCCTCATGCCTCAAGAGTCAGAGGTCTTGCAACATTGCCCTCATAATACAACCTCTCAGTATGCATCATCCCCTTCTTTTCCTTGTTGGTTGGAAATATTTGCTAAATTAGTGTTGAGATTATTGCCCGTATAAGGTTGCAGATTTAATTTACCACATGGTATTGCAGCATGGCTAGGTATATATGCACTCCAGATTCTTGCTGCTGCTGCTCCTCTTCACAGTGTCAGAGGGTTGATATGCCATGTATGGCTCTCTAGGTCTTCATGACGTTTCTATCCTAACTCCTTTATTGTGATTTCAGTGATTAGAAGACAGACTTGGTGATTTGTCTTGTGCTAAAGCCATCCTAATTTGATTTTGTGAAATGGGTATCTTTACCATGTCCTGGACTTGTAAGGGCTTCACTGATGGCCTGACAACTGAAGCAATTAGCTGCTATAGCTCTTGTTCAATGTTTTCTTTGACTAATTTGTTAGGACATATTTTGAATTTCTTTGGACATGGATTGCCATATCTACTTCTTGAACTACATTCTTCATGCACATTTCTTCCTTGGCATCAAACTTTGTTACAATCATTACCACATGCACTAACCATGTGTTCATGTGGTAATAGTTGCATCAACAGAAAAGCGTTCATTATCAAAATGTACAACATGAGCAAACCAAGCTTGTATGAAAATAGGAGGCCCCACAAAGGTTTGATGCCAATGGAAACTTCAAGAACGAAGCCAAAATGGAATACATCACATGGATTCATGGCCTCAAATATACAGTTTACAAATGCCACCCCATCATATGGTATGGTTTGTACTTTGTATGTGCTTGGAACTATAATACATTCCACTATCTTAAAATTCCAACTCTTATTTCTTTCTGCTCAGAAAAACCTGATCTTATATGCAGGAGATTGTTATCCTGAATAGCCGGAATTCTACAGATGGAAAAGGGAAGTATTTGTCGTCCACCAAGCTGATGCAAGAAGGTGGACATCAAGCTAATTCCTCCTGTAGGACCTGAAGTGGGAAGTACAATACTGTGCATAATCAATGCATACAACCAAAATCAATATGTGTGTTTTCATCCTTGGTTTTTGCATATTTGATAATCAGTAGCTTTATTTTTTTGGGTGGATGATTCTTACAATCTGACTTTCAGACAAATTAGTCACAAACGTTGAAATGATAGCAGAAGGCAACACTTGTGAGAGAATGATTTGGATACTCACTAATTCTTTGATTATCCAGTGCAAAGAACATTGTCTAAAATCTGATTTCAGTATTGAGTGTTTGAGTGCAAAATTTGACAGAAGTTGCCAGAGTAAACTCACTACTAAATTTTGCCATGACTATGAGAGGAGGAACAATATTTACAAAGCAGTTGTGCTTAAGGAACTAGATTATTAATGATGTACTCTGTGACTCATCAGCTGCTGAATTTTCTGGAAGCTTCTCCTCAGGTTGTTGCAAGAAAGCAATCAGCTTGTCCATCACCAGGTCAGGGTCATCCTTGTCAAGAATCAGAATTTCACTCACTTGGGCTGGTGTGACCTTGCGTTTGCCTTCGTCTAACAGTCTCTCCACCGTTGGAAACAATGGGTGGGTTTCAATCATCAAGTAGTTGTGGGCAAGGATCTTGAAAGCTGGGAAAGTGCAGTAAGACATGTGAATGTGCATGTCCATTCGACCAGGCCTCAGCAATGCTGCATCAAGCTTCTCAATATGGTTTGTGGTGAAGACCAGGATGCGCTCATCACCACAACAGGACCATAACCCATCAGTGAAATTCAACAGCCCTGAGAGTGTAATTCTACTGGTTTCATCCTCTTTCAATTTCTCTAGCTCATCTAAGCCAAGTGGGTCTTTGTCACCGTCTTTTCCTCGTCTCGATCTTGACTTTGGTGACCGCTGGCCAGAGAGATTGATGGAGCAGTCAATGTCTTCAATCACAATGACAGACCTATTTGTTGTTTGGATGAGCAGTTGTCGGAGCTCACTGTTGCTGAATACCTGAGTAGTCAATAAGAAATCGAGAACACATTAGGACAATTGCACTTGACCCGAAGATCAGTAATAACAGAATTAACTATAATTTTTGGTGAGCATCTAGCATGCTTTGCAGCTGACTACCCACTTGCAAGTTTTGCTCAAAGAATTGAGATATCCACAGCTTAGTGCTGACCTAACCCCCTTCAGAACTGCGCAATACTAAGTCTAGTGGTAACACGAGGTAGAAGATTTTTGAAGGACCCACAAATTACCTGAGTCAGCTCAAGATCATACACATCGTACTTGAGGAAATTGGCCATGGCAGCAATCATGCTGGACTTGCCTGTGCCTGGAGGACCATACAGTAAGTAGCCACGCTTCCAAGCACGCCCAACTCTCTCAAAGAAATTCTTGCCCTCCATAAAAGACTTCAAGTCTCCCTTAATACGAGCAATACTATCAGGTTCCATGGCCAAGGTGTCAAAAGTTGATGGGTGTTTGAATGGCACTGACTGCCACATATGTCTGCCTCCCGAGTACATGGACGAGGTCTTGCTGTTTGTGTACAGCTTCATCTCTCTGCACACCAAATTCCACAGAGCAAAATAAATAAAAACCTTAGAGAATGACACCACAAGACATAGTGGACAGATGATTCCATCCTCTGAACTTCATCATCACCATCATCTTCAACCAGCTGAATTCTTGGTCTGAAATTACTCAAGCATAATTTGGAAACTCTAGTTCTCAGAATTGTGAACTGGAGAATGGTTCCATGTTCCATGTAACTACCTGTTCTGATGTTTGTACCCGACAGCTCTAGCATTGATGTGATCAATATAGCGAGGGTGAATACAATCCCTGTCACGCTTGTGTATCTTAAGAGTATACACACGCTCCTGTACTTCTTGTGATCCTCGCCCCCGAACACTCTCTCCTTGCACTTTGTGCACCGAGTGTCTCCACCAAAGCTTTTTGCCCTCAAATGTGTCCTCAACAGACTCACCCCCTGGCAGCAGCAGAATCAAATACCCCCCACCCCAAAAGAAAACCATATTTCAGCAATAAAATAACCAGCACCCACTGAAAAACTTAGAGTCCTGAGCTGCCCCACCCAACCAAAAAAGAGGGGGAAAAAAAGACCGCACGTTCATAGATGAAATGGAAAAAACACACCAACAAACAGACATTGGATTCAAAACAAGTGTACTCCAATTCAAGGTTACTCCAAACTGTTGACAAATCTGCTCTGCAACAATTCCAAATTCTGAAGAAGTTGATGAAGAATTTGATCATTGAAGTGGGATGGGTGGATTTGACTATACGTATGTACCTGCAAGATTGGAGCATGTTTTGCTGGAGTTGTGGATGCGAGTGAGGATGACTCGGTTAGCCACGTTGCACATCTCAGTGGCATTAAGATGGAGGTGCACATTCTTGTAGAGCTCATTACAACTGGAATTTTCAAACTCAGGGATCTCGAAGCGCATGTATGGATCTAAGTAAGACTTGAGAACATGGAACCATTTGCTCACTGCCTCTTTCACTTCACGCGGTAACATTCCATGGAAGAATGCCACCAGTCCCAGCAGTGACCACCAGTAGCCCACATCCATGCTCGTGAGCTTTCTCATGGATCCAGAAAACAGAAGAAGATGAAGATGACAAAGGACTGCCAGCTAAAGCTCCTCCTGCTGTATCTCAATGACTCCAGCTTGAGGCTTAGGTGATTGGGTTCTTCTTCAGCTCAATTCTCATAGCCTCCACCTCAATTCAGAATCAGTGCCTGTTGCTTTTACCTCACAACTTGATGACGGATCACTCCCCCTCTTTCAAACCAGTATTGTAATGAAGAAATAAAAGAAGGGCCTAAGCTTCTTCAGCTTGTTGTGATCTTAATCTATTGATGCACACAGATCTTTCGTGTGTGTCTGTCTCCAAGCTTCCAAATTTGGTTTCTTGTTGCAAATTAGAGAAACAAAAAAACAGTGGGAAACCCACAACAAAACTCTAAATCACAAATCTGTATTGGGTCTCTCTCTCACATACACTTTGTGTGTGTGTGTGTGACACTTTGTGTGTGTGTGTGTGGGTGGGTGTGTGGAGAGCAAGAGGAGAAAGGCTCAAAAGAGGAGTGTGATGTACAAGAGCATGAGGAAAAAAGCTTAAGAAGAGGAGTGTGATGTACAAGAGCATGAGGAAAAAAGCTTAAGAAGAGGAGTGTGATGTACAAGAGCATGAGGAAAAAGCTTAAAGAAGAGGAGTGTGTAGTACAAGACCTGAAGAAGAAGGTGGAGAAGATGTTGCAAATTGCAATCATCAAAAAGCTCTTGAAAAACAATGAATGGAATTGGGAAGTGGAGATTTGTAGGCGAGGAGCTGGTGCTAGTGGCTGCTACTGCTGTGGGGCCGTGCAAAAGATGTCTATTTTGGGGAGATGGGAAGAGTTGTTCTCCTAGTCAACCAGCATGACTCACCTGAAGCACTTACCCTTTTTGGGTGGGGAAGCTTTCCTTTTTCCTTCCTTCCCCTACAGTGCTACTACTACTACTACTACTACTACTACTGATACCTTGGCTTTTGGGCATTGCAAAAACTGCAAGTACAAAAAAGACTCAAACACACACAAAACAAAGCAAAAAAATTTAAAAAGACAAAAAAGAAAAAACAACAACAACAACAACAACAGAGAAGAAAGGATGAGAAGAAGAAGGAAGGAAGGAAGAAAAGAAAAGTCTTGTTGTGTGATTGTTGTGCAGGCAACCACTTTCTCTGGCAGTAACCTCCTTCCTTTGCAGCATCCTTTTTAGCTGTCACAACCCCTCAACCGACCAGAATCTGGTTTGGCTCTCTCAATCCACTCTCTCTCTCTCTCTCTCTCTCTCTTGGACACATACATACCTATTTGTTTCTGTAGCCCATTTCTTATTTGGGGGGGTGTGGCTGATGTAATGATTTCTTTGTCAATGATGATGATAATATGCTGATGTAAGGTACGAAGCTTGTACAATGTGATCAGCATATTTTGTTCCAAACATTTATTTATTTATTTATTTATGAAACTTGGGTCTTATACATAGCCCCAAATTTCATTGTTTTTTTCCTTTCTTTTTTTTTTTTTTTGTTAATGTGAATTTTTGCATTGTGGTGACAAAAACCCCAAAATAATAATAATAAATAAATAAATAATTTAAAGTCCCCCAGTGTGAACTGCACAAAGGCTTTTTTGCCACCCTAAAACATGCAAAAAGTCTTTGTCATATTTTGAGGGAAAAAAGCATTTGTCACCATATTTAGACAATGAGTTCCTATAGGTAGCCAGAACTAGGTAGAAATTGAAAACAATTTTCTACTTTATTGTCTGACCTCTAAGCCCAAATTTGGCTCATTTCCTCTTGTGGATGGATGATCACCCAGTCCACCACCTACTTGAAAAATATTTATTTATTTATTAAAAAAAACCCATGGCCTCAATCTCTATATTTGAGGATCTTGATATTTTGATACCCTGCTAGCTTGGCAGCTTTTGACACTGGTTATATTATTTTCAGAAAATTTTCAAATCTTTTTCACAAAAAAGAAAATCAAAGAAGAATTTTTTTGTGAAATAAAATATTGAATCTTCAAGAATTCATAAAATTCTCAAAACGAACATTTCAATAATTAATTAATTAATTAATTAATTATTCAACAAACATGTGTCCAAATTGACAAGGTACTACTGCAGTTGGGAATAAGCACCCAAAAAAAAAATTCTTTTTTTTTGAAAGAAAAATATTAAGGCATACCAAGGGAGAGGACTACCCCCATGCAGTCAAAGCCGTAGGATTTTAATCCTCAGAAAATCTCATTAGCACGGAAAATCAAAAATATGATTATTATTATTATTATTATTATTATTATTCCAGCTTGCCCTCTTGAGAATAAATTGAGTCTAAGCGTCAATCAATTGCAGTCACAAGGAAGGACGGTACTAGAGAATGGCCATGGCTGGATAGATTCTTCTTGTTCACTGGTGAAAATGTCCGTAGGCTTAGTTGCAAGTAGGGATATACTAAGGAGGTATGAAAATAACAGAAACCAACCTTCTTCTCAATCGGCAAGTTTTAAACTTGGACATGGGACTATGGCATTGGATCCAACTTTTGGAAGCTTTACCTTATTAGAACCAGTTTCAACCAGTTTCAGATTAGGTGAACTGGTGGTTTCTTTGGTGAAAGTGCTTAGACTCTTCAGATTGGAATGGATTGTTTTGGTGTTCAGAGTGTGGACACAGTAGGTATATGCACAGCATCTTATCTATTGGCAGGGCCAGCGTGTTTTTTGTGCCTTCTTAAGTATGGAGGAGCTTGGGCTAGTGTTTGATTTCACATCTGAATGTGATGAGCTCGATGGTAGGGCAAGCCGTCACTCCATTTAGGTGGTAACAGGTGGTTTTTACCAAGGCTTGTTCAAGAGTGTATAACCAAGGTTACGTGGTAAAAGGTGGGTTTTTACCAAGGCTTGTTTGAGAGTGTATAACAGAGGTTTCCCACCGATGATGCTTTTGATGATGATTCACACACCGCGTGTTCACCACCATTGATTGATTGATTCACATCACATGTGAAACTACTAGAACCATAAGTAGTGGATCCAGCTGATGTCTGCTTATCCCACCTAAAGGAAAAAACCTTAGAAAGAGTGCTGAACTGAAGGTGGAAGCAGCAGATGACTGCGCATCCCACCTAAAGGCAAAAAAACCTGGAAAAAAAAAGTGCTTAAATAGGGAAACCCCAAAAAGGGTCATGGTGTAATAAGAGACTCATCAACAATCTCTTACATTGAGAAAGTAAGTAATTGTCACTTAGCTGACTCTTTTAGCTCAGCCTTTGGGAGCTTAATTTATTTTCTCTTTATCATTATTTATTTATTTTTCCTTGTCTTTGGACTTTTATACATATATTACACATGCACATATATCTATATATATATATGACTAAGCACTTTTGATATGCACACTAATTGCCATAGCTAATGACACCATGCTAGTTGGGTTTTTCAAAGGTGATCCTTTTTCAAACCAATGAAACTAGGGCAATTTGTTTGTGTAACCCTCCACTAAGGTTTGACCTTGAATTACTTGCACGGTTTTCAACAGTGAGCTAAAGCATTGAACCACATTGTACAATTTGATTGGTACAAGTTGATTCACATTAATCCACAAGTATAAGGTTGATGTAAAAGCATATCAATTAGGTTAAAAAATTGGAATTTTCACCTTCACCTTCGTTCGTATCCCATAACCTAAGTAATTCAATGTTTGCCCATGTAATTAAGAACAACAAAATTTCAATTATACATATCAATACCTAACCTAACATTCAAAAGAGTTGAAGAAGCTTTTTAACAAAAACTTGATTGTATATGCCTTTAAATACCCAAGTTTCACTTTCATTAGATTTAGGGTTTTTTGAAGAAAGCTACAATAAACAAACACAATATCAATGTTTTTGCACCACTTTTAACACCATTTTTTTTTTGGTTGCATAATGATTTGTATTAGATTGTGAATTTGAAAACACGGGTTCAAATCCCATTATTCGCCAAAAGAATAAATCATCTATTAGCTTAAATCTTGACAATCTTCAAGAGCGTTGTTTTTCGTAGCAAAAAATATTTTGTAGGAATTTTCCAATTTTTGCTATGATTTTCCAAATGGGAAAATAAGCTTTCCTACGAAGTGCCCCAGCTCTATCAATCAAGCTTGTGGCCTTAATTAGCAAAGCAGGCCCCTTAATTATTAGGTGGTTATCCTTTGGTGACTAAGTCACCCTATTAGATCCTTCCATCTTTTGTCCTTTAGCAAATCAAACATAAAAGGATAAGGTCACATTGCACCCACGCTTAAACATCATTAGCCATTTTTGCCAATAGATTACTTTACTTGTATTGGCTGATTTAAACAAAACCATGAAAAATTATACGGGTAAAAGATAAGCTCAAAAATTTGTCGAAAGTAAAAGCTATGATGTCATTTTTTGTAGCAACTACTAAAATATTATAGAACAATTTAGAGAGGGTCATTCAACTTGTAATCAATTAGGTTATATCATCTTTGCCTGTGGCATTTCCAACTATTCTATTAACGTATTTCATTTAATGAATTATGCATTTTTTTAAGCAATATTCTTTTTGAGTGCAAGTTCAGTGATTCATGTCACGTCAGATGAACAAGATATGCATAAGATGGGAGGGCTTGCCTCTTTGTTACCTATGGTTGTATTTACAATTTAAAATAAAATTTGTGATTGTGTATTCATGGGCTACCAATTTGCTTGTTGAATGCAAAAAAATTCATGGACATTAATTTTGATTACAACATTCTAATTGACAAAGAAGTATTCCATTCAATTATCAACTTAAGGCACCTTTGGTTGTTGAAATGGAACAAGGTGTTGAAGGAGGTGCATTTTGCATTTTTTATCTTTTGTCTATTAAATTATGGTAAGCCTTCACATTATCTATGTGTTTTTTTAAAAGGATTCTTGTTTGCAATTTATAACTTTTTTTCATTACATTTTAGAAAATGATGAGGTGCATTTGTTTTATTTTTGGAAAGTAATAAGGATGTAGGTTTTCTTAGGGAAAACATAACAAGTTTTGTGCTTTCTTTTAAGAGTAATGAGGTTTTTATTTTTATTTTGAAGGTTTTCGTGTTCAAAAATTATAAAGAGTGTAAGAAACATTGCCCTCATTCATCCTGTAAAAAGTTTCAACCATTAGTTTGTAAGTTCAAACAAAACAATGTGTGTTTATCTTTCGATCTTCATTCAAAAGGCCCTTCTCAATTGTTGCTTCATATGTAGTGTCATTTTTTTGCCTCTCACCCACATGCACCCCATTCCCCAAAATGACATTGCTGAATTTTTTATTTCTAACCAATGAACTACCAACAACATGCATGTTTCAAGTTTTACTAGACTTGGCCCTTCCACAACATTTGCAAGATGTGAGCTAGCCGTGGCAATGTTGAGAACTTGTAACAAATTCATGATGAAGGTGGAGATTACATCCCTCTGAGGTTGGTGGGAACATGACACATACATTTCAAAATTACACATGACAAGCTTGAGGAAGCAAGGCATTCTTGGAAGCCTCATAATTAAAAAGTTGAACCACGTACGTCCAAGCATTTTTCCAAATGAATAATAACCAACCAATTGATTTTGAGCAAAACAAATTCATGATATACATAATTTGCCATATGGATGTGGTTGGCCCAAACATTTTGGCCTTGCACACTTAAGTGTCACAAAGGTCTAATTATATGTACCACAAATCTAATGATATAATAACCATGAAAAAACATTTGGAAATGAAGGACAAGGTCTTATGTGCAAAATATGTGGAAGAACTTCTTGTTGCAAATTGTCCTATAGGTCCCAATGGTCAAGAAACAACCATTAACAAGGTTGACATAACACCAAGTGTTATTTCAAGGTTTTTTTTGCTACAAATCGCTTCAAAAAAAACAATTAAACATAAAGCAATTTTTGGAAGATGTGATGTTTGTTAATAATGGGTTTCCATTGTTGAGGACTATTGAATCCATTTGGTTGCAAAGGGGTATACAAGTTATGCTTATGTGTGGCATTCCCATCTAGGAATTTTTTTGCTGAGGAGATGATTTTTAAATTGATATGAAAAACTTTCATTGGGTATGTCCAACTTGCAATAACTTCATGTTTGTCTACAACTTGCACCTTTGTCCTTTGAATGCCAAAAGGGCCACTTGACTTGTTTGAAGTAGCTAATACAAATGGTGTAGCTTTGGTAACAAAATAGTGGCAACTCTTTGACAAGTTTCCCATCACACATAAAATGGTTACTTAGATGAAGAATGATGGGTTCAATCTACAAACTTATGAAGATGCCTTGAATTTAATTGTCTCTTATAATAATTGGGCATTGTTGAACCATTTGATGGATTATACCTTGGGCATGTTTTATCACAAGTTGACAACATGCTAGTGAATTGAAGACATTGTTGACAACACATTTGTCACTTCATTTTTTAACACATTTGGTGTTGACATGTTTAGATTTGTAAATGCACACAAGGTTGTGGTTGGAAAGAGAAGTTTTTAGCCCTTACAAATGCACAAGATGAAAATGTTTTAGAAATGAGGATAAAAAGTTTCGGTTATAACATGTTGGAGCACCCGTTTTCAGAAGTTGAAATAGATTCAAATTTACAAAAAATCTCTAAACTAAGATCCCCTTCCCAAAAAAAAAAAAGAATAACAAACAAGAAAGTGATTGTGATTACTATGGAAGAGAAAAATGAGAAAAAGTGAGAGGGCTAGAAAAAATTGAGCACATGGTGAAGTGGCTACATCTAATTACAAAGAGAAATGAAGCTTGAATTTGTCGAAAATGCAAAACTCTAGTTGTGCTTGTTTTTATAGAATTTTTGGATTTTTTTTTCAGATTTGAAACTTGAAGTGAATCATAAAACTTTAAAAATAATAAATTTGCCATAATAAAACTAAGACCACCAATATTTTGTGCCTATGTTCATCCATTGTGTGATTATCAAGAAGATAAATTAATAAACATGAGGAGAAAAAAAAATTATTTAAACATAACATGGGTGCATCTAGGTTTTCTCATATGTTTATAAGAAAAAATTGATCTTAAAAAAAATGACTGATAAACAAAAAAAATCAAGTATGACCATTGCCCAATGCCAATAACAAAAAGAACTATGTGACTCTTTGAGCAAGGCTAATGCATTTCGTACTTTGGATCTTTGGTTTGGATATCATCAACTCCCATTAAGACTAAAGGATCAAACAAAGACGACATTCTGTGTTGTGGATGAAGATGGCAAGGACAACTTGTGACATTGAAAATTTTGTTAACTAAATTTCAATGTGCCATCAATCAAGTACTTACATGGACTAGCATTGACATGTTGTTGCATAGATGATGGGATCATCTTTAGTGACCTTTGACATCTACACAAGATATAAGGAATTGAAGGATGAAGAGAAAAGTTTCCATAATAAAAAATGAGAAAGGAATTTTTTGTAATGGATGAAATGTAAATGGAAATCATATTCAAGGCTATCAAAATAGTAAGAAGTTTAAAAGGAACAAGTATGCCCCAAGTTGATATTGGATAAATCCTAAGGACATGAAACCATAAATATTTCTTTACTTTCCAAATCCACATTTGAACAAAAACACCCATTTGGATAATAAGCCCATGTTCTCCATGCATTACCATAAAAGCACCTAAAATTGTTAGAATAAGTATAGTGAGTAAATTACACTTCAATTTTCTACTACACTCACTTTCTCCCTTAAAGAAAAGACAATTTGAAACTCAACTAAAGTTGATCTTTTGGACTCTTTTTCAAATAATTATGTTTTTTTGAAAATTTATTGTAAGGTCTTATTTAATCGTCAGTAGGCTCCTTTCAACTAATATTGTGTGATTTTAAAATAACACTAAATTAATAAATTATTTCAACCATGCATTGTCAAATTACATATTAAACAATTTTTGAAGTCCATGATAAGGCTCCATTTAGGATCCCCTCATGATGTTAAACACTTCTATCCTAAACAAAAAATTTCACCCATGGTAATAAGATGATCTAGTTACAAGCTTGGCAACTTTGTGCAAGCAGTGTTGGGAGTGTGAAGATTTTTGTTTTTGGTTTTTGAAGAAAAAGAAGATAGGGAACCTAGTGAGACAATAGGGACACCTACACTACACTAGTGGCTGCTGGGATTATTTTTTTTTGCTCAATTAAGGGCCACTTTAGATGAGGGTCTAAGGCATAGGGTCCAAGACCAAAAAGTGGCAAATTGAGGCTCAACTTACACAGCACCATTTTGGAGGGAAAATCAATTGGTTCAGACCTCAAAAAAGAAAAAGAAAAAACCTCAAAGGAGAGCTCATGATTTGGAGAACCAAGATGCAAACTAGGGTGCAAGGTAGGGTTGAACTCAAGGATTCAATTTACTTGAAATGAATCCAAATTGGTTCCTAAGAATTTGGACCTAGGACCCTCATCAAAAGTCGGCCTAAATGTTGTGCAATCACGAACATAATAAACAAACATCTTCACCATGGACAATAATATTCTTGTCTTTGGCATCTCAAAAGGGAAGAGAGGGAGGAGCAGTAGTGTAGGTAGTCTCGATGCCCACTCAGAAAAGCTTTTTTCTTTTCTTGCTTGTGAAGAAGAGTACTTTCTTGTGATTTGGGGGGGGAGTGAGAGAGAGAGAGAGAGATATGAGCTTGGAGAGAGACAAACCACCGACATCACCATCTAATAAGTCATTCCCAACAGCATGGAAAGATGAGAGCCAGGGGAAGAAGTAGACCTTGTTCCCATGCAAGAGAACAACATAAGCTGGCCTTTCCCACCATGAGATATTGATGACATACACAAAGGAGGAGGGTCCATAGTTAGATCCTTCCAAGATTTGAGATGTTGCCAAGGCAAATAGGCAAGGCGGCAGAAATTCTAGAAGAGTCTAAAGTATAACCTTTCTACTTGATAACATAATGGGAATTTTTTAAAATGTATCTAGGGGTATTCACCCTACCTATTCATCTTTCATATTAATTAGATGAAGTGCCTCCCAAGTTTTTTTTTTCTTTCTTTTTTGCAATGAGCCAATTTGATTGGCCCATCACTAAAACCCAAAAAAAAAAAAAAAGAAACTATGGAGGCTCCCCCAAATAGAAGGTTCTATTTCAAAGTATAGAGTTCCTTCCCTTTGGCCCACCTAAGGACAACATTTGCCAAAGCATATGGGATAAAAGTGAGGTGATATTGGGAACTCTTTGGAGAACATGTCAGTATCTTGGGAACTCTTTACTTTGAAAACCCTACCTGTTCACAACAGCACTGCTACATGCATTCAAGGTTTGGGCGGGCATTTTGATTTTTTCTAACTTCATATTTCCTTTTTCATGTTTTCTTATGATACTTGATAGGTATCACGAGAATTTTTGTGATAAAAATGTGTCAATTATTGCGACGTAAAAGCCTTCAGGGGAGGTTGTTAATTGGAAATAAGGCAATGCGCCACTCCACCTCATGCAAGTCCCAATATTCTGGTAACGCCTAAGGACCTTACCTACCACATAAAGCATCCATAATTTTTTTGGTTCTTTGTTATTGGAGGTCCATTGTTCATTGGGGAATTATTTCAAGGAAATGTTTGAATTTGAAAGATCCCTTCAGCTCCCTCGGTTCCCCGTTTCTTTCTACTACTTTTTTTCATCTCTTAAAGCTTTCTCTCGCATTCTTTATAGTTAAGTCTCTAAAGGAAAATGTCATGGCAATCCCAAAGTAGGCTATAGTGCAGCCCACAAGAAACAAGAGATAAGCATGAGGAGAAAAAAAAAATTGACAAGTTGGGCAATGGGGGGATATATAAAGATTGTCAATGGGAAGAAATTATATATTTTTAAAAAAATTGGAATTAAAAAAACTTTACCTAGTGTGCACACAAAGAGAAGGGTAGGTCTTTGGAGGCCATGAAGAATTTCTTGATGCAAACCAAGCATTGGAGGACGCCATTTTTAGGCAGTCCCCAAATAATGAGTGAAAATTTCCAATAGCACCCCACATGGTAATTAATTTTAGACATTCTATTTTCTAGTTCTAATTCTAGACCCTCTTATCTATTTTCTTGAAGAGGGGAGAGAGGACTCATGCTGTCTACTACGTACCTAGTTGTCTAAAATTACAATGTGGGTGCCATTGGAAATTTTCATTCATTATTTGGGGACTGCCTAAAAATAGTTTTTGGGTATCAAAGAAAGCAACCTTTTGCTCCTTCTGTGTTCCCTTCAAGTTCTCAATGGGTTCTCAATATGTTCCCCAAGTTTGAGGATGGGGGAAGAATTAACACTACACATTGAATGTCTTAAAATATTAATTGAGGTTCAAACTAGGTTGCTGGTGAAAATGCTTTAAAATACTAATATTTACTATATTTACATACTCGTATAACATCCCATGTTGGTACCATTGCATTGTTAATTCATAATGCATTGGTTATTTAGATTAAATTGGTATATTGTTTTCAATAATTTTTTGGTACTAATTTTTTTCTCTTTAATATTTCAATTTTGCAAACACCCCTACACCTGGACCACACTAATATATGCTACACTTGATACCAGATTGAGACTCACCTCAACCTTTAAACTATTATTTGGTGACAAGAATATCATGTTGAACTACATGTAAGTAATGCATGCAACTAATCCACTAAAAGGTCCTTATACCTTGATGACCAGCCATAAGTGGCCAACACTTGATTTTGGCCAAAACTTTGGTTTGCTCTATTGATTATCAAATTAGTTTGCCTAAAATTCAAATTTATGATGACATTAGAAAGCCTAAAATATATAATTAATGTTAAACTTGTCATGGTAAGTATGGTATATATCAATGTTGGGTGGGTATTTGATTTTTCGAATATCAATTGGCTCCTAGTATCTAGTATTTAAAATTTTCAAATAACATCTGAGACATGGTATTTGTTTCTTTTATGGACTTTGTTCTAAACTCATCAAAGTGCAAGCTTGATACACATTACAATTTGGATTATGTAACATAACTATGACTTGTTAGGCTTCATGAATTAGGTGAATAGTTGAGTTGCACAGTCTTTGACAATTAAAATCTACATTTTAGAAAGTCCAAAGTTCAAACAAAAGAAATTTGAACTCTTGATCTAAATGAAGGTTTTAGTTTCTGTGAATTATTGTTTTTGGAATTAATTCTAAGTTTGGACTTTGAACCTTTGTTTATAGAATGAAGCATTGAGTTTGTGAACTTTTGTTTCTAAAATGGAGGTATGAACTTTTGCATTTGGAATGAAACTTGTTTAAGTTTAAGCCTTTGCTCCTAGAATTAGGGTTTCATTATATGTTGAAGCTTGAGCTTTTGTTTTTGGAATTAAGGTTTTAGTATATGTTGAGGCTTGAACTTTGGTTTCTAAAATGAAGTTTTGAATATGTGATCTTTTGTTTTTGGAATGAAACTCTAAGTTTATGAACTTTTGCTCTTGGAATAAAGGTTTAAGTCTATGAACTTTTGCATTTGAAATGAAGGTTTGAATTTAAGTCTTTGCTTATAAAATTATGGTTAAATTCTATATTTTGAACTTTTGTTTGTAAAATGAAGTTCAAAGTTAAATAGCCTTTTTGTTTTTGGAATGAAGGTTTGATTATGTGAACTTTTGTTTCTAGAATTGAAGTTTGAATATGTTCAAATTTTGATTTTGGAATTCAGTTTGAATTATTAAATTTGTTATTATAAACATGAGTCAATCATGGCACCACCTTTAGTAATACCAAAAAACTTCAAGCACAAGTTCTTCTTTTTAAATCGTGTTCCTATATTGATCCATTTAATGTTGCAAGTTATAGTAATGAACTTGATGTTGTTATTGATCCAACCCAAGTAAAACAAATTTAGTTAATAGTAAGAAAAGGAAAAAAAAAGGTATGAGTTGAATCATCATTTCCAAGATTCATGGTTTATAAAACTTCCTTAGGTAGAATTTGTATTGGGTGTTGATCGAAAGGTAACACATGTAAAATGCAAAGTCTGTAATGTCATGGAAAGGTAAGATGAATAATTGGATTATTTGTGGAAACATGTTAATCAAAGGAAGGCCATAGTTGCATATATGGGTGTGGCAATGGGGGATTTCTACTTTTCAAATATTAATCAACATGTGATTGTATGTGCAAAGGGGCAAGGATATTATTTGGTAACTTAAGTAATTAAAAGGGTTATGGTGGAGAGGGAAAAAAAATTGGTCTAGTCTGCTCTTGTCTTCCACTTATTTTCCCAAGGCAAGCCCATGATTAAATGTCAACAAATGTAGTTTTTGTTTACATTCCTTAAAGTGTTTAATCTCCTATCCAAACACTATGATGATTGTGCTAGATGGGAGAATGTTAAATCTTTAAACCATGTGGTATTAACTACCACTTAAAATGTTATTTTGGTTTCAAATTTTTTATCTATTTATGTTGATGAAGCACTACTAGGAGATGTGGTCCCAACCACTACGCAATCCATTCATTTGATTAAACCAATTCCACTATAATGACATTTGGCCTGACGTAGTGGAATGGGCTAGTGATGGGGGTCGCGTGGCAATGACTAGTGGAACCTCAATGGATTGGTCGAATGATATAACGCAATCATGGAAAACCATCAAATGGTCCAGATTGGGCCTTCTTTTACCATTCGATCAAATGATTAATTTAAAATATGGCAAGTCTTTCTCCATTGAAATGATGCCACATGGCATGTGTAGGCATTGATTTGATGTGTTACCACATGGCAAGCATATGCATCCAATTATATGTTGCCATGTGGCAAACATTAGACAACCAATGACGTGTCACCATGTGGCAAGGTTAAGCCAATGCACCTATCCACTAAGTACCTAGGTAGTTAAACCTATACACCTAGGTACCTACGCTTAGTCGGCCTAGGTTTAAAACCCTAACCTCCTAGGAGGCCTAACATGGCTAATGAAACTTAGTAAGCCTAACCTAGGTTGGTTTCACCAACTAAGTTGCAAGATTCAAGACTTGAACCTCTCACCTCCACTTTGAAAGGCCAAGTCCTCAACCATTTCAACACTTCCTTTTTATGTGAAATAACATGTCAATAAAAACTCATAACACTTTCTTTCAACTTATTTAAATAGCCTAGTTAAAATATATTAGATTTGCTTGATTTAAGCTAATTTAAGATAAATACCTAAGTAAACAGAGGCTACCTAGGCTAAGCACCTAAGATAACCTTGGCTATATTGTAGGCTGACCCAAAGTTATATAGGTTACATATAGGCTACGTAGGTTGCCCTATGCTATGTAGGTTATATTTAGGTTGTAATTAGGTTATGTACTTACACTTACATTATGTTGGCTATACTAATGTTGGTGACACCTATGTTGGCTATACCTCAGTTGGCTATTCTTGTGTTGGTTATATCTAAGTTGGCTATATGAAGGTTGGTTATACTTATGTTGGTTGTACCATCACTAGAAAAATATAATAAACTTGAAGTTTTGTTATTCACCAATGCATTAGGTAGACAGGTTAATGTCCAAACACATAAGAATTTAGAGCTTGAAAAAATTCAAAGGAGGGTTCCTTTGTTTATGGTGTCCAGAGAAAAGTTGAAGATCTTTTCTTGGTGCATTCATAGCATTAAAATTTGTCCAAAATGGATAAAAAATGAGAAAGTTATGGCCCTTCAAAATGTGCATGGTCAAAAAGTCGAAAAAGTGCCACACCCAACACTAGGAAACTCTTCTAAAAACACCCAAATAGTCCTTGTATGTTGCTCTACTACCTTTTGAATTCAAAGATGAAATATAAAGCTTAAGGTGGCACTTTCATAACATTTTAGGTCATTCAATTCGAAGAAGATTTGAAAATTTTATGAGCTTTGGAAGTAAGAGTAGTCTAAAAGATGTGTTTTTAGCATATTGAATTGGATTTGGGTGGATTAATCCACTACATCCGATGTATGGTGGAACGACATTAGTCCAATTCCACTGAAATTGGATTTGGGTTGACTAATCCACTGGACCAATCCACTGCATCCAATGTGCAATGGTATGGACCAATTCCATTCCACTAAGATTGGATTTGAATGGAACTATGTAGTGGCATAGGACATGGATTTCTAGTAGTGAAATCACTACATTTGATAACCAAATGGGTGTAGTCATAATCAAATGAGCCAAAAAGGCATCAAACGACCAAAAAAATAATCAAAATTGGAAAAATGTTTATGTTTCACCATTTAAAACCATGGCAATCTTGGCAAGTTGTCCTTTTTTCATTCATATGAATGTTAATGAATTCCAACCAAAAATCCATTTGATGAAATTTTAAGTTTAAGTTTCAATTTAGGACCTTTGAAAATGAACACATATTACATCAAAAGGAATCAATTTTGTAAATGATTATCAAAAGGATTCATATAATATTAAAATTTTCATGAGAAAAAAATTAAAAAGATAAAGACCTATTAGCCACATTCAAAAAACATTTATACCCTAAAATATGTGGAATCTTAAAACTTAAAAATTCAAAGAACTTTCCAAGAATTGATCAAAATTTGTAAAACTTCAAAAGTCCTTTGCCACATATAAATGTGGTATAATGTACATGATGTGTTAAGAAAAATTATAGCTTACTATACAAGAAAGCATAAAAACTAAGAAAATCAAATTTTGGCTATGATTTGAAATTGTTATTATGTTTTAAAGATGAAACATTGAATTTACAATGAATTAGCACACTTTCAAAAAATCATATTTATTCAAAAAATATTAGCAAAAAGAATATCATGTACTTGGACAATTAGAAGCATTTATTATTATAATTTGAGAAAAAAAATTCAAAAATTCAATTGTATGAAAAAGTTATTTTTGGGTAAAAAAACATGCAATCCTTTTTTAAAGTAAAGTTATTGGCTCATTTTAATCCATTGTTAAGTGGTGGCAAGTTGGAGGCGGGTCCTTATTTTGTTAACATTTAAACATTTGGTTGAAAGTGGGACTATTGCTTATATAAAAAATGCGATCATGGTTGCTCTCATGACATATGGTGGTTTGACCAATGAGGAAATTGCACCAAACAAGTTGTGTGTTTAGGAGCTAATGGCATTTCCACATTTTCGCAGGCTAAATTCAAAGTAACTACCTTAATGAAAACCCAACAAACACCTTACTTCATTGGAATTCATTATATGGCACATTGAACAAACCTTACAATGCAAAGTTTGTTTTCCATGCTAATGGTGTCCAAATTGGAATATCTTTTTAATCATTTTACGGGCATTTCTTTAATTACCCAAAATGGTCTCTTGAGTTCACAAAACTTGCTGAAACTATGAAAACAACAAGACTAAAAGTTCTTCAAAATGTTAAAAAGGTGGATCATCATATTGGCACCTTTGAAAATGGTTAAAGAAGAAGAAGACCTTAATTGTTAAAATTGTAGCTTATAGTGGCACTATGGAGGCAACCAAGGCCAATTTGGTGAATTTGTATGATGTTGGCATAATTTTGGGCTGGCTTATATTTTACATGTGGAATTTGTCAATTCTTTGATGAAATTTGCGCAAACTAGGGATGTTTTTATATGTGATTAAATTGTAGCAATTAAAATTTGCTAAACTAATTTGTATAAAATGTATAGTGACCCCACCACTTCATTTTAACCCAAGAACTTTCTTGAATTTAAAGATGTTATTGCAAACACATCTTGTAAATTTTCTCAAGATTGGGTCACTAAACTAAATGATGGCACAAAACACTTGGCTTTCTACATCATTAGATAATCCCACCTAATCCATTATGTTGATTTTGTAATCAACATGCATTTTGCAGTTATTCAAAGGGTTTTGATCAATCTATTAGATCACACCTAATGTTTGGGTTAAAAGGCCAATTTTTGTTGATAAATTTCACTATCTAGGTGATATGTTTAAAGCCAACATTTGTAAAAAGTCATGATGATTCTAGCAAGGAAATTTGGAAAATAAACATTCTCATTTTAATTTAGCTAGCATGAATGATCAAAATTTGTTGGGCTAACTCAACAATGATGGGAAATATGGGTTCTTTTATGTGCCACTAGGTCAAAGAAGATTTACAACTGTGTTCATTAACATGAAATTAATGGAAGATATCAATTTCCATTTCTACAAAGTGTTTCATTTAGTGTCAACATTTGTTTCAATGGAAGAGAACAAGTCCTTCCTATCCATTGAACCTTGCACTAGAGGTTTTCAAGCACATTAAACATTAAAGACTTGTAATAGTTTAGCAATAAAGGTAGTAACAATTACTCATCATATTTAATTAACCACCAAAACTAATGATCCATTTAAGTAATGACTAATCACATGTTCTTGAATCTAGGATCCAACATCAAAGACAAAATGTTATGTCATTTTTCTTTATCAAACCCATTCACAAAATATATGAAAGGCACATAAACTTCTAATATTTGGCATTTCATGTGCATCAAAAGTTCCTTCAACTTTATGTCAAATTCATTTATATTTAGATCTCATGAGATACTATAAACAACATAGTAGATCATCACAAAGCCCATGACATGTTGATGATAATAAATTACAGTGCATCTCCAAGGAGCCAATGTCCTTAACTTTGATTCAATACAATCAATTATAAATAGGTGACAATATTTTGACCATAATTTCACAAATGGCCTAGGTTCGCAAAGAAGGCACACAATGTTGCAAAGTCACATTCTATCAAGAATAGCATTAGGCAATGGTTGTTTGGAATGTCAATGCATCCTACAATAATAAAATTCAAATTGCAAACCTACGAATGCAAAAAAATAAAAATAAAAATCCCACCATGTTAAGCTTCCATTCAGACCATGCTACAAGTCATATGAACAAACTATTAACATAAACAAATAGGAAACAAGAGCCCAACAAATTCACCCCAACTTTTTTGGCCATGTAATGCACTTTTGAATATCAAATTGAATAGACTTTATAAATGCATGGTTCAACCCATGAGAATTTTTTTCATATGTAGAAGATGTTTCTCATTCTTGTATAATTTCAACTTTAAAAACAATGAAATAGACAACCTTCCACCCTAGCTTATATCTTCATTATCTAAACCATGAGCTTTCATTTAGCTTCATTTGTTGATTTGGACCAATTGAATTTCCCTTCAAAATGATGCCATGTAGATGCCATTTCAAATTGGCTTGAATTGGTTTGGATCCTCATCTAAAAGCCTTGGGTCCAATTTATGGCTTTGACCCATAGGATTGTTCCATTTTGTTGGACCTTCCCCCTTGGACCCTCATCTAAAGTGCTCCTTAGTAAAAACTTTAAGTAATACAAGTCATTTACTAATATCAAGACTGGTTTCAAAACTAAATTTAAATATGTACCAATGTTGGGCAGGTATTCAGTTTGGTAAGTTAGAATTGTTGATTCTAGTTTCAATTAGTAAAAATTAAATTGAAATTCAATATAATATTTGGGATGAATTTGGCATCGAAACTAAAACCAAATCAAAACTAGGATTGAAATCAAATCAAAACTTGGTTCCATTTATTTGTGGAACCAAAGGCAAAAATAAAAATAAAAATTGGGAAAATGTGCTAGAATTGGGGGCTTGCCAAAGGGTAATTGGTAGTTAACCATTTTCTTAAATTTCAAAATTGGAATCAAAATCATAATTATTCTTTTGAAGAATTGAACTTGAAACCAAATTTCAAGTTCCATTTTTGGATGGAATTGGAACTAGAACTAGAATCAAATGTTTTTTTATTGAAGTAAAAATCACCCAACACTAGCATGTATCTGTCTCATATGAACCAAAAATAAGTTTGTTGAACCCAATACCAAGACCAAGTTGGTATGAAAATATTTTCAGCATAATAAGACTTGCCTAGTACCATAGTAAGTTATACCTTATTTAAGTTGACATTCAAGTGCCAAATATTTTATTTTTCAATATCAAGTTCGACAATTTAAAAAATGGCAATTTATGAAATTTTTGTAGTGATATTATGTTAAAATAAAAATTTGGCAATGTTGATTGATTGTTGCACTTAATGTCCATAAAAAGATCTCATTAAAAGCAAAATATTACATGATTTTTTCCCCCATTATAGTTTTTGCTTGTAAGTAACAAGGATTTCACTTTACCCAACAATTTAAATGAATTGTAATAAATATTAGAGCTAATGCTAAGCACATGTAAATAAGTGTTAAATCACCAACTTATCAAAAATTGAATAGTAGAAACAAACAAACATAACTGACTTTTTAATACAATTTACACAACCATCTCAAGGTACTGAAGTTTTGTCATTGATATGCAGGTAATTTCCTTAACTTTTCATGTTTCATGCAAGTAATTTGTAAATTTTTTTATATTTTAAAAAAACATAAAATTATCACTAAACTTAAATAGGTAATATGATTTATTCAAAATTTGATACCAAGACAACATTACTCCTAATCAATGTTGTGTTGGTAAGTGTTAAAAGTTAGTTGTCATGTAAAAAAAACCACTTACCATGCCCATCTAGTTAAGAATTTCTTTTACATTTATATGGGAAGTGTAAGTTTTTTCATTTACACTTACACAGTCTCATGGAAATCTTTTGGGGTGTGTAAATGTATATATATCATATACTCTTAATAATTATATTTATTTGCAATCCATATTAGTTAGTTGTGAGTGCATTCCAAAGCTCAATGTTTTTTTCGTAATTTGCCCTTTCAATTGGTCATTCACAAAAAGTTCTAGTAATTGCAATGCTTTTCAAATAGAAGCTTTTACTGCCAAAATTGTATTGCGTAAAGGGTTCTCCTTTAGCTCATCTATATACAATTCAAGCCTACACTTTTGAGCAAAGAATATGGGACAAATTATGGTGCAATTGAAAAATATCTAAACTGCATAACTTGAGTAGAATTCCCATTCCTAACTTTGTTTATCATCATTTTTAACCTAAGCTTTTGTTACAAAAGCTTAGGTATCTATTATGATTCATATTAATTAATTTAATTAGTTGTAATGCACTCCAAAGTTTTTTTTGGGGCAATGTGCCACTTTAATTGAAACTTTGAACAGTCCCCCCCACCCACATCCTTAAAATAAAAGTTATATGTTTTTTACAAAATTGTGTAAAACAATGTAAATGGATTATTTTATTTTTACACAACTTTACACAAGATAACATGGACATAGGGTCAAGTTGCATGTAAAATGCTCAATGTTATTTCCTAGAGGTTTGCTAGTCAAACTATTGAAGAATAGTCCCAAAACAAAAAAATAGTAGAATAACATTAATATGCGCAATGTATCACTAGGTCAAAATCCCATCCTTACCGCACAAAAATGGTAAACCCTATGTAAAGAACCCCTACTAGACCAAATGATAAATCTAGTAATAAATTAGCCAATTGCCAATAACTAGTTTCATGGCTGCCACCCATGAGTGAACGAGCAAAAAGTTGAATTGCTCAAATCAAGTGGGTGGGTGAGGAGGACCAACTTTAAAAGTATGGAATCTCACAAGGTGGCTGGTCGAATAGTTATTTTTATCTCACACATGAGTGTTGAAAAAAATAAGGATTGGGCAGCTTACAAATGACCTAACCTTTACACTTTTTAAAAAAAAATTTATACATCTTGTGTTATACACTCACACATAGTGTAAATAAATTTCATTATATCACTCACATTTACATGAAGTGGAAGTCTTAAACTACATACACATCCAACACTAGTCGAAACCTATATGATATGAGCAATGAATAACATGAAAATAGCTTCAGTACTCATTTTTCCAAAGTCAAAATTTGTAGGACTAAACATTTTTAAAAAACTTTCATTGTGTTGTTGTAATCTTTGCAGGAAATATATAACAAGCAGCTCATTGCCAGCATTTTGAAAATCACATGGCATGGATAGCTTGACTGGCAACACAATGCAAACAAATGTGCAAGGGTGGTTATTCTTTGGAGTGATGTTGGTGAATCATGGGTGAAATTATTTTTTATATGTGGGACTCTATTGGTGAGTAAATTTGTTCTTGTATAAGCTTGTTGGCAACAATGACTTCTTCTGGATGCTTTTCAAGCATAAACCATAAACCTTAAATATTCATGAAATGGCCAAAAGCAAGTCTGCCACAAATCTTAAAGGAAGGATATTGGAACCTAAATAGTAAGTGGAGCTTAATGTAAAGAACTGCAAAATTCTTGTCCTTTGTTAGGCCCTAGGACTCTCATATCAGTTTTGTTGTTTTAATCTTTGAATTAAGTTAGTTGAATTCAGACTAAAAGTAGATATATTTGGTGGTTTCAGATTAGGAGTAAAAAATGTAGGTACTGAGGTTTTAGGCTTTTTGTTGGAAGTTAAGGTTAGGGTTTATGTTTTTGTTCTTTTAAGGTTTGATTATAGGGCCCAAAAAAAAAGAGGGCATATTGCCTTGCACCATGGGTAATGCACCTCTCTGCCATTCCCTTTTTTTCCTCTTTCCTGTTTCCCATTTTTTTGGGGAGAAACACACTAAACATCAACATTTCTTTCCGCATGGGAAGGATTTATCATTAGACCCTTCCAACAAGCTATTTTTTTGGATGCTTCCCCCTACACTTGATATTCAATCCCCTCAAAACAAAAAGAAAGTTTGATTTTAGACATGTGAGATGAACCTAGAGCATCTCCACCAGGCACTGGAAATCTTGGCTGAGATGGAGGAATCATATCCAGCCACGTCTAGTGCATCCAAAAAATGCACTCTTCCAGGGCCATGGAAGAGTATACTAAATCGAGTCAAATGGTATTTATTGACTCCTCCCTGTTTCTGATTGATGAAATAGTTTTGATTGCTTCAAGTGGGTTGTTATTAGTCGTCTCCCACCTATTTGCAGTCGCAGTCCTAGTGTTATGGGTGGGGGTGGAAAAGAACAAGTAAATAACTAAAACTTGGATGTGAGACTCCCACCTATTTGCAGTCGCAGTCCTAGTTTTATGGGTGGGGGTGGAAAAGAACAAGTAAATTACTAAAACTTGGATGTGAGACTCCCACCTATTTGCAGTCCCAGTCCTAGTTTTATGGGTGGGGGTGGAAAAGAACAAGTAAATAACTTAAACTTGGATGTGAGAAATATTTTTGCAGGATGTGACGTACTGAGGAGCACCGCTCGAGATGCTCTTGGGCTCATGTTGTGATTGTAGGCACAACTAATATGTAAGTTTGGTGACCAACTTTTCTATAAATGGTACTTTGCAAAACGGCAAAACCTCTTTCACCCAGGCCCCACTACAGATAAGAAATATTCTCCAGTCAATACCAGCCCCAGGACCCATATTTTCATGAAAGATACCTAATTAATGGACAGATTTAAAAGGCCTTGACAATGGGTGGCAAGGAGACCCCTAGTGAGGGAGGCCTGGTGACAACAAGTGTAACTCTAAGGGTTTGGGTATGGCCAAAGCAAAGTATTTGGGGTGGTGGTGGTGGTGGTGGTGGGGGTGGAGGAGAGAGACATGTTTAGGCTAGTGGCTGCTTGTGAATGGCACATCCACACCCTCAACATTGCACGACACGTCAAATATTCGGCACCTAATTTTAGGGGCCGATAAGTTGTGGTCAATTTGAAAATGTTGCTCATCCTACCACGACTCTGCCCTTTATGGCAAGTTCAAATTTTTAGCTTGAATCTTCCATTACCGAAGGATCTAGAACTTCTCATCTAGATGCATGCATTTCTATGGGAACATGCCCATTCATTGTCTTCACGCATAATATTATAGATGTCACTCAGACATTGTGTTAAGTTTGAGCGAAAATTGCATGGCCAAATAGAAATGAAGTTATATGTATGAAAGAACCACCCTGAGAATTGTCGGTTAATTAATAATTAATTAGGTGCCATTTGTTGAAAGCTGCCAAAAAGTCGTACTTAGAAATCATGAGACACTTCTTAGAATAGGTTTTCTTTTTTCTTTTTTCCACCAATTATTAATGTCAAATATCAGGGATATGGGAATGAAAGTGGCGAATGTTGACCAATATGAGTTAACAAATTGTTCCTATTTATTTTGAATGCACAAGAAATTGCTTCCATCAATATTCATTGTGTCAAATATTTTCACTCTTGGTTTTCTTCACTATTAAAAAATCCATGGTTTTGCAATGTGTTACTATATATCATGTCAAAATGATATAGTGTGGATGTAGCTTCAGTTTACAAGGGAGTTCAAAAATATTTGAGTTTACTTTTATTCAAATTGATTGTCAATGATGTGAAAATTTCATGTTTGACCCAATTTGACCCAAGAAAACTTCACCTTCACCTTCCTTGCATTTATGAACTTTGCCAAGAAAAAGAATACAAAAGAGAAGAAATGTGATGCTTGAAAACATGACTACATACCATCAAAGTGATGTCATGTCGAAAGGAATTGAGAAAAGAAGCATTGTCTATTGTGCATAACCATGCTTTTCTTTTTATTATTGCCCATGAAAGAAAATGAATTACCAAATTTCCCCCACCAAAAAGCCTATGGAGTGCCTGCCCTCACAAACACTCAACTGGTCCAATTTAACTTTAGAAAACACCGCCCATTTCATAAATACACTGAAAAAATTTGAACACTTGTACAAGGAAAAATTGAACACTCGCTTCGTAACATGCTCTCTAACTACACTACCTAAAACCCAGTTGTGGGTGGGACAAAATTTAGGGTTTTGCCGTAGTATAGTTGGACAGCATGTTACCAAGCACAACAACATCCCCACATGCTTTTCAAAAAATTCAAAAAATGTTATGCCCAGCTTCATGGGTGTTAGGCTACATTTTTGGAAAAGCCCACCGTCATTTTTTTATTCCATGATACTAGCCATTGGGATCACATGAATCTTTTTGGGAAAAACCGGCGGTGGTTTTTGCTCCATGCAACAACTACCTCGAGGGCGGGCGGGCGGGTGGGCTTTCCCGGATTCTTGCTTGTCCTTGGATATGCCTTTGGGGGGGGGGG
>Ga0209611_10002689_pt1 | contig 31203 bp, 24 predicted proteins | sample S1TSphgellanicum_3_FD_187693 | JGI IMG/M metagenome (GOLD analysis project Ga0209611, IMG submission 187693) | Host-associated microbial communities from peat moss isolated from Minnesota, USA - S1T2_Fc - Sphagnum magellanicum MG (SPAdes) (version 2) | ecosystem: Host-associated > Plants > Peat... | reverse complement strand
TTACCACCCCCCCCCCCTTGAAGTTTTCAAACCCATGTATCTTTTAAATGGTGAACAATTAAAGAAATGTAAACACATCATCAGAGTCATAACATTTGAAAATGGGGGTATAAATCACCTCAAAATCCCAAAATAAAATATGAAATTTGGTTAAGAGACACATGTAACCCAAAACCCTAAAACTATTATATTTTGCAAATTGTATGTTTCTATGTGAAAATAAACACAACACTAACATCATAACCCTCAAAAATAGGGGGGTATGTCACCTTTAAACCTTGAATTTTTTTAAAGAAAACCCTAAACCCTTCATCTATTTGGCCCCCCTTAAATTTTCATACCCCCTCTATCTTCCAAATGGTGGGAAACATAAACACACCACGAGATTCAAAACCTTCAAAAATGGTGGGGTAAGCCACTTCAAAACCCCAAAATAAAAATTCAAATTTGGTGAGAACACCCATGTAACCTTAAACCCTAAACCATGGGCCTAACCCTAAACCCCAAACCCTAAACCTCGTACAAGCATGAGAGGCCAGTTTCAATATTTTTTTATTGTAAAAACCACAATATCGACAAAGGCCAACTTGCCATGGTGGTAAAACCATTGCCATTAAAAAGGGTTTTTTGGGTCAAAATTGCCTACTACTTTTGTCCTTGTAGGCATAACGAACAAATCATAAATATAGCCAAGTTTAACTTAACCAAGTTGAATTTAGTTTAACCAAGTTTAGGTTTATTTAAGTAAGTTTAGTTTAATTTCATTAAAATTTAGCTAATTAACTAACCCCCACCCCCCCAATAATGAAATTTAAAAAAAATCAACACCTTCCCTTCCCCTCCCCCTTCAACAAATCAAAAGAAAAAAAAAAAAAAAAAGAACCCTGACCCCTTACCTCCCTAACCATTCAATAATGAAAAAAAGTTTTAAGAATTAAAAAAAACCCCCTTCCCTTCCCCCTTCCACAAGTCAAATGAAAAAGAAAAAAACTAACCTCCAACCCCTCCCCCTTGCCCCCTCAATAGTGAAAATACGTTTTAAAAAAAATCAAGCCACACTCCTTCCCCCTTCAACAATCAAAAAATAAATTAAAAAATTTGACTGTGCCACCTTTTAACAATAAAAAGAAGGCTACAAAAGTTAAAACTAATAAAGGAAACAACAAAAAGTGAAAAACAATCAACAAAAACATCCTACCATTATGCTCAAACTACTTGCCATTATAGTGGGCTTTTTGGGGGTCAAACTGCATGTGTCCTTGTGAGTGTAGTGTGAACATCATATGTATAGGGGGCTAAATCACCTTCAAACCTTGAGACTATAAGTTCATTTCCAGCTTTTACCCTCCTCATCTGTCCAACCCCCTAAAATTTTCAAATTCTTATATTTCTCAAATGGTGAACAATTAGGGAAATGTAAACACTATCAAAATCATAACATTTGAAGGGGGGGGGGGGGGGAGGTGGGGGGAAGTCACTTCAAAATCCCAAAATAAAATATGAAATTTGGTTGGGACACACATATAACCTTAAACGTTTTATATCTTGCAACCGTACATTTTTAGATGAAAATTAACACACCATTAGCATCAAAACCCTTGAAAATGGGGGGGTATGTCACCTTGAAACTTTGAAATTTTATAAAAATAAACCTTACATCCTCATCTTTCTGGCCCCCCAAATTTTTTCACACCCCCTATATCTTGCAAATGGTGAATAATTAGGGAAAAATAAACATAACACAACAATTAGAGCCCTCAAAAATGAGGGGGGTAGGTCATCTCAAAATCTTGAAATAAAAATTCAAATTTGATGGGAACACCCATGTAACCTTAAACCCTAAACTTCGTGGGCCTTTACATCTGCTTTTCCACCCACTTTTCCACCCACTTTCCTACACCTCCTTTTCCACCCTTCTCTAACCCGGTTTCTAACTGGCTTTTGTATTGCCTTTTCCTATTAGCCTTTACGCCCAATTTTATGCCCACTTTCCTATTGGGTTTTACACTTCCTTCTCTGCCCTTCTGCAACCTGGTTTCTCATTGGCTTTCTTACCACCTTTCTCCACCCACTTTTTCCTTGGATTTCCTACTGCCTTTTCTCACTGCCCTTTTCCACTCACTTTCTCACTAACTTTCCTACCGCCTTTTCCCCCTGCCTTTTTCCGCCCGCTTTTTCATCGACTTTTTTTCACTTTCTCCCCTTACCCTTCTCGACATGAATAAAAATGATGGAACAAATTTACAAACATTCAAAAAGTTCTTATATATATAACATGTGGCCCCTTGCCCCATGGATCGTTAAAGCTTAACCAAAAAAAAACTCTTACCCCACCCGTTTTCTATTTTCGTCCTTCAACAATTTTTTTAAAATTGATGAATCCACTATGTTCCTTCTGCTTTTAACAAATTTTCAAGAAAACATTTGTTGCCCCTTTCGCCTTTCAAGAACTAAAGAAAGTAACCAAAAAAAATTAAAATCTAGAAAATATGTTAAAAAATGATCAAAAATGAAAAATAAACCAACACTCCCTTTCTCCTTGCAAGAGTGAAAAATAGTAGCAAATTGTTTACAAACAATACAAAATTTAATAAAAACATTTACAAAATATAACCCAAAACCCATGCTCCCCTTCTCATCCTTTTGCCCCCCTTAAAACTATTTTAAAAAGTGCAAATAGTACAAAGTAACCAAAATTAAAAATCAATAAATAAATTCACACCCCCTCCCCCTTTCAAGAGCAAAAAACAATCAAAAGAAAACCCATGCCTTCCTTCCTCTATCCAGAATCAACAGTAAGTAACAAAACTTTCCAAATAATTCAAAACTAAAAAAAAAGAAAAAAGAAAATGCATGCCCCCTTCTTCCCTTCAACAATTTTTTAAAGAAAAACAAATACTCCAAGAAAAACCCATGCCCCCCTTCCCCTTTCCACAATAATACAAAAAGTAACAAAAAAACTATGAAAATAAAACTCGTGCCCTCCCCCCTCCACCTTTAAATAAAAATGGATTCTTCGCCTTTTCTAGGACTCAAAGAAAAAATTATTTTGTTAACAATGTTCTATGCCAAAGTTATCAAAATTTGCCCAAATTATGCCAAAATTATCGAGTTATTTCAACTTATGTCAAGCTTATGATGTTTTTTTCCATTGTTGCCAAAACTACCATGTTATGTCCTATTATGCCGATTTATGAAGTTTTGCCCAAATTATGCCAAAATTACCAATTTATGCTTAAACTTCAAAATTTACCAAAGTTATGCCAAAATTTATTGCATTATGTTGAATTGTGCCAATTTATGAACTTTTGCCAAACTTATGCCCATTTTATCAAGTTATGCCAAATTATGCCAAACTTACCGATTTATGCTCAAATTTAAAGGTTTTGCTAGAGTTATGCCAAAATCATCAAATTATTTCAACTTTTGCCAAAGTTATACCAAAGTTTTCAAGCTATTTCAAGTTTTGCCAAATTTATCATGTTATGTCCTATTATGATAATTTATGAAAATTTGCCAAAGTTATGCAAAAAATTTATAGTTTTGCCATATTATGCCAAAGTTATCATGTTATGATGATTTTTTCCCCCAAAACAAGCTCCTCACCGACCACCCCCTTTGAAAAAAGGGGTAACAAAAATATCCGCCTAAATTGTTTTTCCTACTATTGTAGCCTTCATTCAATTTTCGCCTTCACGAAACAAATGATTATTTTTTTCAATAAATGAATCCGTTCTTTCATTTTGAGATCATATGTTTTTCCAATCTATCATATAACTTTTTTGATATGAGTATTGAAATTATTTTGATTGTAACCTATGGTAATGTATATATCAAAAAATACATACGTACGTCTTGAAACAATGCAAATTACAAAAGAAAAGACTAACTTATGCTCCCTTCCCCACCCTAAAAACATATCGATCCCCTAAAAGATTTTTTCACCGAATACTAAAAGGATTTGCGAGTTGGAAGTCTTCAACCGGACCCCTAACATGCATCCAAACAAAAAAAAACTTATTCCTTGAATTTTTTTTCAAACACTTTGACATCCCATGTTTGTTCCAATTTTACAAAGTAACCTAAATTTGGCCCCCTTCACACCTGTCTCAAAACAAAAAAAAACCCCTTACGTACCCCTTTCCTTCTAGTTGAATGATCCCAATAATAATAAAACTCGTGAAAAAAAAATTCCCATCCATCAACCCTAGAAAGTTAGACAATCCATAATGGAAAAAAACAACTTTCCATCCACTCATTTGAATAGTTTGACAATCCACTAATACATTTTTTTTTGACCCATGCTGGCCCTCTTGTGCCCCTTCATCCTCCATGGAGAAATTTTTTTTTTTGCATACATCTATCCGAATAGTTCAATGACACTAACATGCATTTGTTTAACAACTTCCCCTCCTCTTCCCCCCCTTCCCACACCCTTGAGGAGAAGTAAAACTCTTCCTGTGCATGCACCCAAATAGTTGAACGATACTTTCATACACATTTTGCCCCCCTCGCCTTCTAAAAGAAGAAAAGAAATGAAATGAACCCAACCCGTACTTGCACCCAAATTGTTCGATGGTCTACTAATACGCATTTTTATGTTTTCTGCCTTTCTTATGCTCCCGCTCACCTTCAAAGAGAAGAATGAAAAAAAATTGCCTATACATTTGCCCAAATGGTTCAAAAGTCCATTAATACATAATTAGCAGACTTTGTTGAGTTATGTCAAAATTATCGAATTTTGCCGTAATTATGCCAAAGTTATCGAATTCACCCAAAGTTATGCCAAATTATGCCAAAGTTATTTGATTTTCCTCATATTCTCTCTAGTTTTGCAAGTTACACCAAACCTATGTGAAGGTTGGCCAATTTTTTGTCAAACTTATGTCAAAATTATCTACTTTTGCCAAAGTTTTTTTAAAAGTATTATTAAAATGTTTCTTTTTATGATTTCATTCCAAGTTTAACCTTGTAGGTTTAGCCTTTTGATTTTGTTCAAGGTTTAGCCCCACTATTCAGGGTTTTGCCTCGTTATCCCAAAGTTATCTACTTTTGCTAAAATTCCCGGTTTTATTGAAGTTATGTGAAAGTTGTGTTCGAAGTGTGCTAAAATATGCTCTAGTTATCTTGTCTTGCCAAAGTTATGTCCAATTCATCTAGTTTTTATGTGTTATGTCAATGTCCCAAAAGTTCTCTTCAAGTTATGTCAAAGTCTCCCGATTTTGCCAAAGTTATTGAGTTAAGCCGAATTAAGCCAAACTTCCCAAGTTGTACCAAAGTTATGAGGTTTTCCCTCAGTTATGCAAAAGTTATTGACTTATATCCAATTACGCTAACTTATCAAAATTTCCTAAAGTTATGCAAAAAATTTCAAGTTTTGGCAACTTCTTTCAAAGTCCTCAGGTTAAATACCGAAATTATGCTTAAGCTTTGAAATTCTTTTGAGATTATGCCCAAGTTATCAAATTATTTCCGGTTATGGCAAAGTTATCCAGTTTTCTCCGAATTATGCCAAAGTTATCGAATTATATCAAATTATGTCGAAGTATGAAATTTTGCCAATTTATGCCAAAGTTATGAGCTTTTACCGAAATTTTGCCAAAGCTTTGAAATTTTGCCCGAGTTATACCAAAGTTATCAAACTATTTCAAGGTATGCCAAAGTTATGAAGATTTGTTGTGGTTATGCCCAAGTTATTGAATTAATTCGAATTATGCCAATTTGTGGAGTTTTGCCAAAGTTATCAAATTACTTCAAGTTATGCCAAAATTATGAATTTTTTTTGGAATTATGCCCTCGTTATCCTATAAATTCGAATTATGACAATTTATGAAATTTTGCCAAAGTTATGCCAAAATTATTAGGTTTTGCTTGAGTTATGTCAAAGCTTTCAAATTTTACCAAGTAATGCTAAAGGTATCAAATTGTTTCAAGTTATGCCAAACTTATGAGGTTTTGCCAAACTTATGCCCAAGTTTTCCCAAAGTCATTCAATTGTGTTGAATTATGCCGATTTATTGAATTTGGCCTAGTTATGCCAAAGTTATTGAGTTATGTCAAATTATGCCCATTTATGAAAAATTGCCAAAGTTACACCAATTTTTTCTAGTTTTGCCAAAGTTTTTGCAAAATTATCTAGTTATATTTTGTTATGCCAAACTTGTCAAAATTTTGTTGAAGTCATGCCAAAGTTATCCAATTGTGTCAAATTGTGTCGATTTATCAAGTTTGCACAAGTTATGCCATAAATTATGAAGTTTACTGAAATTCTGCCAAAGTTATTTAGTTATATCAAATTATACCAAAGTTATGAAATTTGGCCCAAATTATGCCAAAGTTAGCAATTTATGACGAATTATGCCCATTTATGAAGTTTTGCCAAAGTTATGACAAATTTTTAAAGTTTTGTCGAATTATGCCAAAGTTGTGAAATTTTGCAAAAGTTATATCAAAGTTATGAAGTTTTGTTAAAATTATGCCAAAGATATGAAATAATGTTGAATCATGCTAATTTATGCAATTCTGCCAAAGTTATGCCAAAGTTTTGAAGTTTTGCCAAGTCATACCAAAGTTACGAAATTTTCCCAAGTTTTGCCAAAGTTGTGAAATTTTGTTGAAATTATCCCAAACTTATGAAGTTTTGCCAAGTTATGAAGATAAGCCCATTTCACGGATTCTCTCACGTTTGCACATTAAAAAAAAACACCAACAACAACACCTAGATAGGTGGGTGGGTAAGTAGGTACACTTAGGTATGTGGGTGGGTAAGTAGGTCGTACATGTTACGTACATAGGTGGGTGGGTGGGTGGGTAGGTATGTAGGCAAATTGTAAGATTGTAGGTGAGAGGTAAGTATGTAATAAACATTTAAAATGTCCCATTTGCCTAAAGAACGTTCATCATTTTGACTATTGATGTCACTTTCTTATATTTAATTTTATTAAATGTTTTGTTTGACTAAACCCCATTGTTCATTTTGACTAAGGTTATTCAACTTGACTAGATGTATTGGTTAAATAAGTCACACTAGTGAAGCTAATTGGTCAAAAAATACATGCCTTCACCCTTTAGTCAAAATGGACGTGTCCATTGGTCAAAAAAGACTAGTTAGTCAACTTGGAGTGTTTGAAAAACCTCGAATTTTAGTAATGTTATATGCAAGGAATAAAAAAATTACAAACAATATAATGAATAACAAAAAATGAAAAGGTTTAAAAAAACTTTTGTGGATGGTCTATAATAGTATAATATTTTAAAGGCTATTAGGGGACAAAAGAGGTCTAACTACTTTATAAAACCTTATATCTTGCATGCAGATGTGACGCAAATCTTGCTTAACGATAAAGCTCTTTTTATAGGGGGTAAATTGCTTGGTTGCTTATAGATGTGCCCATATTTCTTAGATCATATGTAGAGGTTTAAAAAAACTACCGGCCACTACCTGGGCTTTTAGGGTTTAAACTACCTATTACCTACATCCTTATGAGTGTAGGGGCAAAATCATATGTATGTGTTATCAAGTTTTGCCAAAGTTATGCCAAAGTTGTCAAGTTATTTTGAGTTATGCCAAAGTTATCAAATTTTCTCATGTTATTCCAAAGTTATCAAGTTTTGCCAAAGTTATGCCAAAGTTTTCGAGTTATTTCAAATTACACCAAAGTTATCCAATTTTGCCAAAATTATGCCAAAGTTATAAATTGAAGTTATGTCGAAGGTATCAAGTTTGCTGAAATTATACTGAAGTTGTCAATTTTTTTTGAGTTATGCCAAAATTATCAAATTATGCCAAAGTTATGAAGTTTTCCCCAAGTTATGCCAAATTTATGAAAATTTCCCCTAATTATGCCAAAGTTATCAAATTTTTCCCAAATTATGCGAAAGTTATCAAGTTTTCCCCAAATTATGCTAAAGTTATCAAGTTTTCCCCAAGCTATGCCAAAGTTATTAAATTTTGCCAAGTTATGCCAAAGTTATCAAGTTTTGTCAAAGTTATGAAATTTTCACCAAGTTATGCCAAAGTTATGCCAAAGTTATCAAGTTTTGCCAAAGTCATGCCAAAGTTATTAAACTTTGCCTAAATTATGCCAAAGTTACCAAGTTTTGCCAAAGTTATGCCAAAGTCATTCATTTTTGTCAAAGTTATGCCAATGTTATCAAATTTTGCCAAGTTATGTCAAAGTTATCAAGTTTTGCCAAAGTTTTGCCCAAGTTATCAAATTTTGTCAATTTATGCTAAAGTTATCCCTTTTGGCCAAGTTATATCGAAGTTATTTAATTTTGCCAAATTTATGCTAATGTAATCAAGTTTTGTCCAAGATTTCAGCTTTTCTCATAATTATGCCAAATATTATCAAATTTGCCCAAGTTATGCCAAAGATATTACTATAAGTTTAACCAAAATAACATAACCAATGTGTTGTGAAAGAGTGTAAGAACAACAAAAAGTAAAAAACAACAAAAAGTTACAAAGAATTAATAGAATTTAACCATTTAGCCTCTCTATAGGTTTAGCCTCTTGGTTTGGCCGTTGAGCTAAGCCATTCATTTAACCATAGGGTTAACCCTTTAATTTAGTCATATGTTTAGCTTCTTCGTTTAGTCGCACAATTAACTTTTACGTTTAGCCTCTTCATTTAGCCATATGTTTAGCCACTTATTTTAAAAATATATTGAACCTCTTAATTTCACCTTTGATTTAGGCCTTTAGTTTTGCTGTCAGATAAATCTTTTAGTTTTGCTATCGATTTGGCCTATTACTTTAGCCATCTATTTAACCTACTAGTTTACCCTCTTGGTTTAGCCAAAGGTCTAACTTTTTAATTTAGCCCCAGGAGTAGGTTTAACTATAGTTTTGGATCTAGCCTCTATGTTAATTTAAAGGGTTTAGCCTCTTGGTTTCATCTTGTGTTTGTCCACATTTAGCCATTTGTTTAGCTTACGGATTTGAATTTTCAATGAGGGAAACCTTTGTATAACGATAGAATGGTGAGTTGCCAAATAGGAAGAGTGAGTGAAAGGGTTCGGATTTTTATCCCATATCCTTTGTCCCCACTTTTGTGGTTCTAAACTATAAAGTCATGTTTGTTTGTACATTTATTTCTCTTTTCATTACAACTTTGCAGTGCATGGGTATGTGGTCTTGTTGGATGTGTGATGTTTCTTATATTTAAAATTGTTTTCCATCTCCCCAAGAAGTCTACTTTGCACATGGATATTCTGTGTTTATCATCAAAGTTTATAAAGGCCATTATTCGGCCCTATTGGGTAGGGGGTGGTCATTATGTCTTTGAAGATGGCATTGTTGGCCATCCAAATAGTCATTGTGATCATTTTTAGTTTATTTTTGTTTGTATCTCACTATTGATGAAAAATCCAAAGTTGTTGGTCATTGTTGCCTCTGGGTTTAATCATTTATTTGCTTCGATTTAATGAATTAAAGAGAAAGTTGTTAAAACTTTAGTTGTGGAGATTTGTTTTATTTGCTTTTTTATTTTTGGAATTGGTTTTTCTTCTGCTTCTATTTTGAGTGAAATGGATTTCTTTTCTCGTCCCATAAACTTGGAGTGAATGAAAGAGAAAGCTGTTAAACCTTTCCCCCTTGCTGATTTCAACCATGGGGATTTCTTTTTATCGTTGTTAAAACCTTTCCCCCTTGCTGATTTGAGTTGGGGGGATTTCTTTTTATTGCTGTTAAAACCTTTCCCCCTTGCTGATTTCAACCGTGGGGATTTCTTTTTGTTGACTTCTTTTTTTTCGATTTGGTTTTCTTCTATTTCTTTTTTGAGTGAGATGTTTTCCTTTCTCATCCCATGACCTTGGACTTAATGAAAGAGAAAGTTGTTAAAACCTTTCCCCCTTGCTAATTTCAACTGTGAGGATTTCTTTTTATTGCTTTTTTCTTTTTTGATTTGATTTTTTTTCTGCTTCTTTTTGGAGTGAGATGGTTTTCCTTTCTCCATCCATGACCTTGGAGTGAGTGAAAGAAAAAGTTGTTAAAACCTTTCCCCCTTGTTGAATTCAGCCAAATGCATTTTTTTTTATCACTTTCTTCTTTTTCGATTTGGTTTTTCTTCTACTTCTTTTTTGAGTGAGATGGTTTTCCTTTCTCATCCCACAACCGTGGAGCTAATGAAAAAAAAAGTTGTTAAAACCTTTCTCCCTTGTTGATTTCAACTATGGGGATTTCTTTTTATCATTTTCTTCTTTTTCGATTTGGTTTTTCTTCTGCTTCTTTTTGGAGTGAGATGGTTTTCCTTCCTCAATCCATGACCTTGGAATGAATGAAAGAGAAAATTGTTGATATCCCCTTGTTGATTTCAATCTTAGGGCTTTGATTTAATCGTATTTTTCTTTTTAAATTTGGCTTTTATTTATTTATTTATTTAATGAGATGGTTTTCCTTTCTCATCCCCCAACCTTAGAGTGAATGAAAGAGAAAATTGTTAATACCGTTTTTCATTGCTAATTTCAGCCCTTAAGATTTGTTTTAATTGTATTATTTTTTTAAAATTTGGTTTTTATTTTACTTCTTTTTTGAGTGAGATGGTTTTCATTTCTCCTCGCATAACCTTGGAGTGAACGAAAGAAAAAGTTATTAAAACCCTTCCCCCTTGTTTATTTTGGTCGTGTGTAATTTTTTTGATTGTTTTTTCTTTTTTGGAATTAGTTTTTAAGATGCATGTTATGTAATGCATAAGGTGACAAGAATCTTATGCTTCCCAATTGGTTCTCCTATCATCATGGGGTACTGGCTATGTTTGTTTTGCTCTTCCAACAATTTTTAAAGTTTTTTTACCATGAAGTTAATGTTTTTCATCTTGATATGTCAAGTTATGATTACAATTGTGGTGTTTTGTGGCAAAGGATTCAATCTTCCTCCTTCAAAGGTTATTCCCATCGTTGGGCCAATCTATAATATGGATGAAGTTTTGCAAAGCCTTTGCTTAAAAGTTATAGGTATTATTTCTTTGAATCAATAGTTGCACGATTTCTAAAGAGGCCATAATGTTTCTTCTACATAGGTTGGTACTATGTAGTTTTTTGTTGGAAGCAACTTGATTGTGGACTTGGCTAGGTAAAGGAAACTAAAGGATGAACATTTTCGTAGCATTATAATATTAACAATATGGATAAAACACACACAAGAAAAATAAAAATACATTCCCCAACGCAAACCTTTTGATCTTGCTTCATCTGAATTTCCATCTCTAACTTTCCTTCCCACTTTCCTCACAACACTACTACATATGTCTTTTCTATCTTCTTTGTTTTTCCTGTTTTCAAACTAATATTTATTCTCATCTAATTAGGTTTCATAAGCCTGTTTCATGGCTTCTTTTAGGTCCTCACATTAAAAATAAAACATTAGCAACAACACCATCTCTCAATGAACATGAAGAATAAACTCCAAAGACAAAAAGAGAAAATGGATGCATGATAAGAATGCACAATGTTAGTGAACATGAGTCAACACCACACCCCCCCCCCCCCCGGGGCCATCGCCTTTATCAAATCCTAATTTCAAAAAAAATTTAACCTTTGTTGCGACCCCCCCTCCTTCGTACTTACCCTCTACCCTGACCACCCTTCAAACGTGCCTTCTACTTCAACCTTCACCTACTGGCCCCGCAACGGGGTTTGACAGTTGACTTCTTGGCCCGTGCCATCACTCCATCCATGGCCATGGGGCCAAAGTAATATGTGTAGGTTGGTAAAAACCCTAAACTGTAAACCAAGTGAACAAGAGTAACAAAATACTTTCAAATAATAAAAAAGGTAACAAAAAATGAAATAAAACCCATGGCCCCTCCCTCTTGAAAAGTAAACAAAAGTAACAAAAAACTTACAAATAGTTCAAAAGTAACAAAACATGAAAAACCCCCATGACCCCCTTCCCACTTCAAAAGTAAACAAAAGTAACAAAAAAAAATTCAAATAATTAAAAAAAAAAACTCCCACCCCCTTCCCCCTTCAAGAGTAAAAGCAAATAACAAAAAGTGAAAAAAACCCATGCCCCCCTTCCCCCTTCAAAAAAAATCAAGAGTAATAAAAAAATTCCAAATGATTATAAATAAATAAAAAGTCAACAAAAAAAAACCCATGCCCCCCTCCCCCCTTCAAAAGTAAAAAACAAGTAAGAAAAAGTGAAAAAATAAAACTTGCACCCCCTTCCCCCTTCAAGAATAAAAACAAATAACAAAAAGTGAAAAAATAAAACCCACGCCCCTCCCCTTTCAAGAGTTATATATATAACCCATGCCTCCCCCTCTTTCTTTAAAACTAAACAAAATAGACAAATAATTTACACATAATAAAAAAGTAACAAAAAGAGAAAAAAACCCATCCCCCACTTCCATCCTTCAAGAGTAACAAAAGTAACAAACAATAAAAAAGTAACAAAAAATGAAAAAATAAAACCCACTCACCCCTTTCCCCTCCATCCCACAAATAGTTGGACCGTCCACGTTTAATGGATTGTTGACATTTTTTTAAACACATTCTCCCCTTTTGCTCCCCCACTTTCCCTCAAAACAAAAATTAAAATAAAAATTTCCCCATCCCCCCTCCCAAATAATTGGACAGTCTCCATTTAATGGACTATTCTCAAATTTTAAAAGGTAACTACACCCACAATGATTATGTTATATGTAGAGAGTAAAATAAAATTTAAAACAATTAAAAAAGTCACAAACAATAAATTAAAAAAGTAACAAAAAGTGAAAAAGGTTTAGAAAAATTATCTTCCACTACACCCAAACTGCCTTGCCACTATGCTGGGTTTTTTGGTTCAAAACTGCTTACTGCATGCATCCTTGTGAGTGTCGTGGCAAGTTCGTATGTATAGGTTTTTCTCACCAAACATATGTAGGGTAGTTTCATAATAGTCTACCATAGTACAAGGGTAGCTTCAACAAATACATTTATCAAACAATTAATTAATTTTGAAATTTTCAATGTCGAAAGATAAAATATTTAGAAATATTCTTTATTTTTTTCACAACAAATTTTTTCGATTTCTTGTTTTGGTGGAAATTTTCACCATGTTTTCTACAAATAATGTAATCAGTGTTCAAGCTTGCCAACGTACTATGTATATTATCATGTGCAAACAATGCATGGGTTATTTTATTCACTCCTTAAATTTTGATCCTTCTTAATCCCCACAAAGAGAGAATTAAATGGAATAAATAACTTAATATGCATGTTATCATCCCTTGGTGGGAATCCAACTAGGGAAGTCTTGTTCAAAAAGGTGAAGGTACCCACCCATATGGGTGCTTCTGATTCGCCTTGGTTGTCGACAATAGCATGGTCATGGTGGGTGAAGCAAATATGCATAATTTCTTGGCTTGCAATAACAATAAGTTATGGATTCCCATTCTCTATGATCAAAAGTACCTACCGGGGGGAAATGATAATGCTTAGGTGAGAGGAGTAGTTATGAACCCTTTTTCTTCGCACAACTCATTCATTCATTCATTTGGAAAGTGGAAAAAAAAAACTTTTGCCATAATAGAGGTATGTGACATGCTAACCCAATAGATAGTTTCTAAGTAGGGGAAGGAAAAACATAATTTTGTGCAAAAGAAAATAAGGTGCACCATATTTGAAGGTTTTTTTTGGGGGGGTTGTTGTTCTCTATGTATGAGAGAAAAATAAAATCAAAATTAAGCGAACATAACAATAACACAGGGAAAAATTCGTGAAAAAGAAATTTAAAAAGTGACAAAATAAATTAGTGCCTAATTAAGGTGGGCTGAAGGCTTTTCATGTAAGGCAAAAGCTCAAGGCATTTTCGGTGGAGCTGAGTTTGGGGCTGAATTTGGTAAAGCTTGCCATGAGGGCTTTCACATGGTGTGAAAACCACTGGCCTTTTTTTCTTTTATATTTCCATGTGACACATGATGGGTACCCACTAGGTACCCATTGGGTATCATGGGAAAATGATGGCAAGCATTTCAAAAAATGAAATGTTAGCCTTTGGCATTACATTTTTTTGAGATGCCCCCCATCACGTTATGCTTTGTAAGGTGCCTTTTGTAACTATTTTTGCTACCCAGAAACAAATGGTCAAAATTTAAGGTAAATAACCATGATTCTCAAAATTTAAAAATTAAATCAAATAACAAGCTTCAAAACCGCCGGTTCTTTCATGAAAATGGCAAGTTCTTTTACCGTTTTGAAATAACTTGGACAGAGATGGTTCTTTGATTTTGAATTATTCTTTTAAAAAAAAGAACCAACAGTTTTTTGAAAATTCAAATACCCACACAACATTCCTCAACTGGACCATAAATATTTGAAAAAAGTGAGGGACTCCACCATACAACCAAAGTTAGCAACTTAGACACTATTTAGGTATATTATTATTTTTATTGAATGCATTAAAATTTTCCCCAAAAATATTTTTTTCTCAAAAAGGAAAATTCTTGTGAAGGAAAATATATAATCTCATTAAATATTCTACTAACTATTTTTTGACATGGAATCTTCAAAATAAAATAAAATAATTCCAAAGACAACCATATGTTGAACTTGCCATGATAGAAGGAGTAAAGCATGAGGGGTGAATTTTATCATTTTTCTACAAAGCAATTGGGAAAATTTTGCAATTTTTTTGTTTTTCTAGTATAAATTTGACTAAATTTTTTATTTTAAAAAAATTGCCAAAAATTGGGTGCTATAAAATGAAAAAAATAAAACCTGCACGCACAACCATTACAGTACTTGCTCCTCCAACAAAAATCAATAAAATAAAATAATAAAATGGATTGCTAATGCATGTTGGTTGTTAGATGCCAACCAAATGTTTCAATTACTAAGCAATTACCCCTTTTCTAACAACATAACATCACAAATTTAACATTTCACAACTTAATAATGGAAATTGTGCATAATTTGTTCATTCATAATTTGTATGTTTAACACATTCTTATCATGCATTCAAAACACATTTGACATGGATTTATAGTGACGTGCCCCTAAGTTCTTTGTTAGACCCAAAAAGGGTCCAACTATGTCAAAGAACAGAAGTAGTTGGAACTTGGTGCCGCTCCTAGTTTCCAGCACTAAATGAGGTGAAAGGGGCGTGTTGAAAGCTTCGAGATTAGATTAGGAACAAGGACAAGCTTATTTAGTTACTCGGTCCTATATTCAAAACCAACCAACAAGTTGGTTAATTCACATTCGGAATTCTCTTGGTGTTAGAACAAACCACAGGCAACCTTAGACTCACTTGACTCACCACGGCCCGGATTTGGGGGAAGCCAACACCTTCCCTCATATAGTATTCTTTGCGTCTCTCTATCGCACTTACATCTGAATGGCACTTTTTCCCAGGACTCCCAAAGTGGAGTCCCGAAACTACCCCGATTTGGACTTCTAGGACTTTGGGCATTCATAACTTCTCGCTCCAACCTCCGATTGGGACGAGGTTTAAAGCAAACTTGTAGTTCTCCTTGAGAACTTTCCAATGGTGTGTCGCACTACACCTGCACATACCAAGATCGGGTCGATTCCCAACTTTTAGTGGTTGGGAGTCAAATTGCCAGTTTGACTCCCGACCCTTTTTTCAACCATAACTTGTGCTGCAAATGTCCAAATGGCTTGTGCAAGGCCATTTTGGATATCTATGCTTCAAGACCTTTCTAATTGTATAAATATTAGCTCGATGCAAGGTGTTTTGACCCCTACAATCGCATTCTGATTTTTCAAGAGTCTTGGAGAACTCCTAAGTCCCATTTTCCAGAATGTGAGTGGCGACCTCACACTTCCCTCAAAGTGGGCTTGCGACATTCTCCCCCACTAGAAGAAAAGGTCAAAGTCTTCATTGACATTTAAAAATTTCCTTTCGCAATTACAATCGCTTTCTTTGGATCTTTAACCATCAAATGCCAACTTTTGCGACAGGACCTTGCCTTAAGCTAACTTAAGCGTCCCCAAGTTTCAAAAACTTTCTTGGCAAGTCCAAGGGTATCTCATAGAAAACCCTTAACTCTTGCTTCGTCAAAAGACTAAACTAGCCTAATTGAAAGAGCCCTCATTTGAGAGGTCATTATTTCAACCTTCCCTTCATGAGGAACTCAAATCAAGGCTAATCTTGACCTAAGCTACTTGACATGACTCCTTTCTCAACCTTGCGCCTTGATCACAACAATCAAACCTTGACTAAAAGGTTTGTTTATCAAGGTACGAGAAACGACATTTGGGTTTTGCCAAAACCCAAGTCCCAAACTACACGATTAAAGTACGCAAACAGGGTCATGACTTCTCGCGTTGGCTGCCACTACCAACCAACCTTTTGGGATGCACTTAAGGCTTGTGCATGTCCCCGCAAGCTCACCTTACTTGCCTCCTCTTTTGGGGTTAAGATTTCTCTTAACCCCAAAGTGAGAATTCGATTTTGATTTGGGCCTACGCAAGAAGTTCCATTTGTCCAATGCCAACTTGACAACCCTATTTGCACTTATACATTATTCTCGTGAAAATCTTTGAAAATTTTTAAGCCTTTATTTCACTTGCAATTTGATGTGGTACATTTTATGTGACTCCCTGCCCCATTAAAAGAAAGGTTATGTCCTCATCACATTCTACATCTCTTCTTTGCCGGTCTAGTGTGGAATTCTTCTATGGCTTCTTGGGCATGTTCCATGTCGGATTCATTCACCCAAGATGCCTCTATTGGATGGTATCCTTTCCACTTCACTAAGTACTCCCGTTCTCATCCTTTTAGTTGCCTTGACTTGAGCACGACCTCCACCTCAAAATCTAGTTCATTATGAACCAAGTCTGGTGGGGGCCTTGAGTTGTGCTCTCGATTAGGCCTTGAGGCATCGCGGGCAACCGGCTTCAAAAGATAAACATGAAATGTGGGGTGAACTTTAAAATTTTCTGATAGTTCTAACTTATAAGTGTCGGAAAATTTCTTTTCCAACACTTTGAATGGGCCCGCATATGGGCCCAAGAATTTATGACTTAAACCTTCAGGTAATCAGAAGTTCTTGATGTTCAACCACACTTCATCCCCTTCTTGAAATTTCACCTCTCGTCGAAACTTGTCCGCAAAATCCTTATACCTCTTGTGCACCTTTTCCAAGTTGGCCTTTGCCAACTCCCAAAGGTGTCGACTTTCTTTATCAAGTTGTGTGACCATTGGCATTTCCTCACTTGCATCATTTGGGGGTTATCCATGTGCTGCCCAAGTCATGGGCACAATTGGTGACTTGCTCGTCACCATTTGAAAGGGGGTGGACCTAGTCACAGAGTGTTTCGAGTTGTTGTAACAAAACTCAACCAACTCCAAGTGGTCCACCCAATCTTGTTGATTCGCCACCACATAATTCCTTAGGAATTGTTGGATCACCAAATTCACCTTCTCGGTTTGACCATCGGTTTGGGGGCGGAAAGAAATGCCCATCTTGAGTTCCAACCCCATTTGCTTCCATAGGGTTCGCCAAAACTTATTTGTGAACTTTGGGTCTCGATCGAAAACTATGTCCTTTGGGAGGCCATGATGCTTGAAAACATGTGTGAAGAACAACCTACCCATTTCTTGGGCATTGGCTTCATCCTTTGTGGGAATGAAATGTGCCATCTTGCTAAATCGATCCACCACCATGATGGCATCAAAACCCCTTGATGGGAGCAAACTTACCATGAAATCCATGGACACACTTCCCCACAGCCCTTCAGGAATTAACAAAGGTTGTAACAAACATGCTTGCTTCTTGTTAAGTGTTCGACTTTGTTGGCAAGTCAAACAAGTCTTCACATACTCTTCTACATCATCTTTCAAGTTGGGCCACTAGTAGGCTTCTTCAAGGAATGTTATGGTGCGCATTGCACCACCATGGCCCACAAGCGGTCCATCATGACATTCCTTCAAGAGCAACTCCCTTACCTTCCTTTTCGGCACATAGAGTCATTTTTGTTTATACCACAATACTCCATTTTGCAAATGGAAGTGGGAATTGGCTCCATTTTGAATGTTTTGCCTTACCTCTTTGGCAAATGCATCTCGATGGCTTACTAGTCGAACTTCCTTTTGAAGTTCCATCTCTCTCACATACATCACTCTAAGTTGGTGTTTCCGACTCAACGCATTGGACACTATGTTCTCCTTCTCGGGCTTGTGTTGGATGTTCACATTGAACAATGCCAATGTGTCTCGCCACCTTACTTGTTTGGATGACAACTTGGGTTGAGTGGCAAAGTACTTCAAGGTCACATTATCGGTCCACACCACCACATCTTTAGAACCTATGTAATGGCCCCAAGTTTTGAGACAATGTATGACCGCCCACATTTCCTTCTCATGTGTTGGCCACCTTCACTCCCTTTCACTCAACTTCTTGCTTTCAAATGCCACCGGCCTTCCTTCTTGCACTAGGACTTTTCCAATTGCAAAGTCGGAGGCATCAAAATGGATCTCAAAGTCTTGGTCAAAGTCGAGTAACTTCAACACCAATGCCTTCACCAAAATACCTTTCAAGGTCTCAAAGGCTTCATCACATGCTCCTTCCCATTCGTAAGTGACGACAGACTTCTTCAAGAGGTTTGTCAAAGGTGTGGTTATCTTCGTTAAGTTCTTTATGAACTTGCGATAATAGGAAGCCAATCCCAAAAAGGATCTTAAAGTCAGCATCGACTTGGGCGGTTCCCAATCCATAATTGCCTTGACCTTGTGATCATCCATCTTCAAACCTTCTCGAGTTATCTTATGTCCAAGGAAGTCCACTTCCATCACCCCAAATTCGCACTTCTCGAACTTGGCGTATAACTTTTTTCCCCTTAGTCTTTGGAACACCTTCGAGAGGTGCTCCGCATGTTCTTCCAAGGAGCCACTATAGATCAAAATGTCATCTATGTAGACGACCACAAAGTCATCAAACCATTCCCGGAAAATGTCATTCATGAAAGTGCGAAATGTGGCAGGTGCATTGGTGAGCCCAAAGGGCATCACCATGAATTTGTATGAACCATACTTTGTGCAACAAGCGGTCTTTTCTTCGTCCTTTCCGCAATCCGAATTTGGTAATATCCCGAACGCAAGTCAATCGTACTAAACACCTGGGCTCCTAAAAGACCATCAAATAGATCATTGATTTGAAGCAAAGGATACTAGTTCTTCATCGTTACCTTGTTGAGTGCTCTATAATCAACACACATTTTCAACATCTTGTCCTTTTTGTGAACAAAAAGGACGGGTGCCCCATATCGTGATTTGCTTGGTTTGATATAACGTTTCGCGAAGAGTTCTTCAAGTTGAACCTTGAGCTCTTTCAACTCCTCATGGCTCATTCTATATGGGGCCTTGGCGGGAGGTGCCACTCCTAGCATCACCTCGATCACATGATCAATTCGTCTTCTCAGGGGCAGGTCTTTGAGCAACTCTTCGGGCATCACGTTCGAGAACTCTTCCAGAACTTGCTTTATGCACTTGGCGGAAGTCACCAACTTGGTGGCTTCCTTGGGCTCACACTCATTCAACACTCGCATAACACACATTATGCCATAACCTCCCACGCATTCCTTTTCCCAGGTTTTTCCTAACATGAAGTGGATGGTTGATCCACTCACACAAGGCAACTCGTGTGCCTTCACCCACACAATCCCACTTTTAAATGGGATTCTAACTAGCCTATTGTGTCCTTCTATGAGCACATTATTTTGGGTGATGAATTCCATCCCCAAAATGCAATCCATTCCACCCAAGGTGGAAATTAACAAGTCCACCTTTCTTTTCCAATTTCCTAGTTGGAGAAAAACTCCTTTCAATTGAGACGTAGTGGGATGGGGAACCCCATCCACGAAGTGCACCTCAATGGGTGCCTTGAGCTCCTCCAAGTGGAGCTCCATCCTTTTGGCGTTTTCCCGGGTTATAAAGTTGTGATAAGCCCCTATGTCCAAAAGACATAACACATCTCGCTTTGCAATCTTCCCCTTCAAAAAAATAAGTTGATTGCATTCACCTTGGGCTAGGTTGGCATTAAGGGCGATTACCTTAGAGCCCCCATTCCCCGTTTTGGACTTGGGACAATCCTTGGAGTAATGCCCCATCTTGTTGCAGTTGAAACACATTCCTTTGGGTTTTGCCCCAACATCTCCCTTGGGTTAGTTCCCTTTGAAAGGAGTCCCCTTCTTCACAAAGTTCCCCTTGGGTTTAAACCCTGAGCCTTGGAATTGTTTGGGCTTATCTTTTGTTGGGCTTCCTTGCCCACGGTTCCATTTTCCATCATGCCTTGGCTTCTTGTGAAAGAACTTGTTGTCTTTCTTGAACCTAGATTTTTCACTCCGCCCCACATCCGAAAAGCCCTCCACTTTTGTGATGGCTTCAGATAGTGAGGAGGGCCAATTTTCCTCAAGTTTTTGCTTAGCCCAAGTTGGAAGCCCCATCACAAATTAGCACACACGGTCTAACTCATGCATGTGCCAGATCTCAAACATGAGTTCGGAGTAAGCCCTCACATATTACCTCAAGTTTTCATTTGTGGCATTCACAAGGTCATGAAATTTGCACCTCGAGATGTAATCGGAGTTCCTTGGGACAAATTCAGTCTTGATGCGTTCCTTGAAGAACTCCCAAGTGTAGCCATGGTTTTTCCCTTCCTCTTGTCTCATTGTCCTCCACCATGTGGCGGCATAGCCTTTCAAGTAGGACTGGGCAAGTTCCACGGCCGAGTGCCGTCCAACCTTGGCAGCATGTAAATAATCCTCCATCTCTACAATCCAAGTGTCCACAATCTTTTGATCACAGGCACCATCAAAGTTCTCGAGTTTGGCTGGTTGGAACCTCGTATCTTGGATGCTCCTCCTTTGAGGGTCGCAACCAGCTCACTAAAGTCGGGCCTATTCATTTTGAGGAGGACTTCCAATTGTTCATGGGTGAAGAGGACCGAGCTCCTTTGCTCCTCTTCACTTTCAAGCTCATCTTGGTCCTCCCGGGTTCTGGGTTCCTCCTCCCCAATTGATTATGGCGGGACTACTCGATCTTTGTTGGGTTCTTCCAACATGGTCTCTTATGCTTGCTTATGATTCTTCTTGGGCACCATCCAAAACTCCCAAAAAGTGAACCGAACTCAACTAGAGCTCTGATACCACGTGAAACGCCCCCAAGTTCTTTGTTAGACCCAAAAAGGGTCCAACTATGTTAAAGAGCTGAAGTAGTTGGAACTTGGTGCTGCTCCTAACTTCCAGCACTAAATGGGGTGAGAGGGCCGTGCTGAAAGCTCCAAGATTAGATTAGGAACAAGGACAAGCTTATTTAATTACTCAGTCCTCCATTCAAAACCAACCAACGAGTTGGTTAGTCCACATTTGGAACTCTTTTGGTGTTGGAACAAACCACGGGCAACCCTGGACTCACTTGACTCACCACGGCCCGAACTCGGGGGAAGCCAACACTTTCCCTCATATAGTATTCTCTGTGTCTCTCCGCCGCACTTGCATCCGAATGGCACTTTTTCCCGAGACTCCCCAAATGGAGTCCCGAAACTGCCCCGATTTGGACTCCCGGGAATTTGGGCGTTCATAACTTCTCGCTCCGACCTCCGATTGGGACGAGGTCTAAAGAAAACTTGTAACTCTCCTTGAGAGCTTTCCAATGGTGTGTCGCACTACACTTGCACACACACCAGGATCGGGTCGATTCCCAACTTTTAGTGGTCGGGAGTTAAACCACCAGTTTGACTCCCGGCCCTTCTTTTAGCCATAACTTGTGTTATAGATGTCCAAATGGCTCATGCGAGGCCATTTCGAACATCTACACTTCAAGACCTTTCCAAAAATATAAAGAACATTTTGATGCAAGGTTTTTTGACCCCTACAATCGCATTCTGAGTTTTCGAGAGTCCCAAAGGACTCCCAAGTCCCATTTTCGGGAGTGTGAGTGGCAACCTCACACTTCCCTCAAAGTGGGGTTGTGACATATAAGAAGATGAAAAATTCATGTGACAATTTTTCATCCATGGGTTTCTACTTCATACATTAACACATTTATCCATGTGTTAAACATGTTTTAAATGCATGATATTTGTGTGTAAAATGTACAAACCTATGAATGAATGAATTTTACACAATTTTCAGTATTAATTCATTGCATGTTAAATTTGTGATATCCTTAAATAGTTGTTTTCCTCATATTTTTTATTTTAACAGCCTTTCAACCAATTGTAAATTTGTAGAACCAAATAATAATAATAATAATAATTTCACACAACAATTTTTTTGTATTTTTAACAAAAATAACCAAAACTAGAGCCAATCCATAAAATCTTGATTTTCTACCCCAAATTCATCCCAATGATGGTCATTAAATGGTAAATGTTAATTTTTTTCTACCCTTCTAATTCTATTTCTAAACTTTAACATATTGTCATTGTAACTAACATATTTTATACAATAATAAAATTATTAAAAAAATTAAATCTATCAAAATCATAAAAAATCCATATTTGTACCATAATCATTTCTATAGTAAATTGAAAAAAATTCAAAGCAATCTAGAATTGATAACATAAAAAACAAGTACCAAGTTTCATCATTTTTTTTCTCCATCAAAACATATGCTTCAAGCTCTAACATGAGCTCTTTTGAAAAAAAAACTACAACGTGTAATGATTCAAAACCTAAATTCTTCCAAAGTTAATTCGTAATTTCTTGCCATAAAACCAATTCATTTTGCTTAAGCTCTTCTGTCCTAGAATCAACTTGGCCCCATTTTGCCCTATAAAGGCAACATAATTTTTCCCTTAACAATCATTCAATATCCTTTTGATATGTCCACAAATGTTCAAAGTAATTGCATTGTTTCATTAAAAAACATTAATTTTTTCAAGGTCTTCCAAGGTTATTTGATAGTCTTTCAATGTCCGTTTAACATCTCCATGCATGGTCACAATGAATACATTATTTGGTTCAAGAATATGAGCTTTCTCAAGGTCTTGCAAAGCTTCTTGATAATCTTTCAACATCCCTTTGACATCTACACACTTGTTCAAATTGCATGCATTGTTTGGTTAAAGAACATGAACTTTGTCAAGGTCTTCCAAGGTTCCTTGATAATCTTTCAACTTTGTTTTAACATTTCCATAGATGTTCAAAGTGAATGCATATTTTGGTTTAATAATTTGAACGTTGTCAAAGTCCTTCAAAGTTCCTTCGACATCTTTTTGACATTTTCACGTTTCCTCAAAGTGGATGCGTTGTTTAACTCAAGAACATCCTTGAAAACATCAACATTGATAGGGTCCTCCAATGTTCCTTGATAGTCCCCCAACATTATTTTAACACTTTCACAAGTTGTCAAAATGAATGCATTGTTTGATTCAAGAACATTGGCCTTGACAAAATCTTCCAATATTTTTTTATAGTCGCCCAATATCCTTTTGATATTTCCATGAAATCTAAAAGTGAATGCACTATTTGGTTCAAGAACATGAACTATATCAAGGTCTTGCAAGGTCCTTTAATAATCCTTTAATTTCCTTTTAACAACTCCTAAATGCTCAAAGTGATCACATTGTTTGGTTCAAGAACATAAACCTTGCCAAGGTCTTCCAAGGCTTTTTGATAGTCATTCACCCATCCCTTTGATATTTCCGTGAATGTTCAAAATGATTGCATTGTTTGGTTTGAGAACATTTACTTTGTCAATGTTTTCTGAAGCTTTTAATAGTCTTTTAATATTCATTTAACATGTCCATGTGTGTTCAAAGTGCATGTATTGTTTGGTTCAAAAACATGAACTTTATCAAGGTCCTCCAACACTCCTTAATAGTTTTTCAACATCCCTTTAATATCTCCATGCATGCTCAAAGTGCATGCATCATTTGGTTCAAGAACATGAGTTTTGTTAAGGTCCTTCAAGGTTCCTTGATAATCTTTCAACATCTTTTGGACATTCCATGCATCTTGAGAATGAAACCATTGTTCAGTTGAAGAACATTAAGATTTCAAGGTTCTTCAAGGCTCCTTGATAGTTTTGCAACATCCTTTTCAGATATGCACATGTGTTGAAAGAGATTGCATTGTTTGGTTAAGGAACATGAACCTTGTATAAGCCCTTCAAAGTTTCTTGATATCAACATCCATTTGACATTTTCATGTTTCCTCAAAGTGAATATGTTGTTTGGTTCAAGAACATGAATGTTGCCCAAGTTTTCCAAAGCTCTTTGAATATAGTCCTTCAACATCCATAAATAAAATTTCCATGGATCCTCAAAATGAATGCATTGTTTGGTTCAATAACATGAGCTTTGTCAAGGTCGTCCAAGGTTCCTTAGTAATGTTTTTATTTGTCACCAACATGTAATACAAAATAATGATATATAATACAATAGATTATATATGAGACACAACATTTATGATAGAAGCAAAATGTTTGGAATTTCTCACAAAGCTTATGTAACAAATTATTTTCATAAAGTTTTGAAATGTAATTAGTAACCTATAAAATCATTGGCATACATAATTATTATCATTATGAATATTTCATTTGTTTTACAAAGTGTCATTTGCTAACAAACATATCACTGCATCATTCCATTTGCTCAATTCAGTAAATGTAGTTGAAATATTTTAATTTTGTACCATGGTCTTATTACTGAAATATTTTTTCCCATTTTCCTATCATTTTTTTTAATGTGTATATATTTGATTTGGTCTAAACATACATAGGAAAACCATAAATTAAAATGAATAAATTGTTGAATCATTCAAAGCATGCATTAATCTCATAAGTTTTTATGTTAATATTCCCTTCCAATGTGAATTGAATGAAAAACTTGATCATTGTTAAACAATAGTACAACAAAATTTTATCACACACATAATTACATGCACACATACAATCCATGTTCAACATTACTACTGCATTACTCCATCATTTGAATGGACTATTTTCCTTGGCATTTACATGCACACATAATTACAAACATAGTTTCAATGCATTTTTGTCAAAAAATAATTAAAATTTGAAGATTTAATGTCAAAAATAAAATATTTCACTATTTTAAAAAATCATTATCAAAAAATAAAATCTTTGATTTTTTGAAAATTAAAGAAACCTACAAATAATTTAATTAGCCTCAAAACTACCAAGGTGTTTTGGTATTAGTGCGATATTCTATCCATGTTAAATTCATGACTTTTGATGGTTGCAATGTATCATTTGAAATAGCAAGATGATGTGGGTTCCATTATTATATGAATTAGGTTTTTAAATATAACCCATTTGATACTAGGAATATTGTGCTTGAGAATAAATAAAATACTAAATTATTTTATGTGAGGGAATTGATGGTTTGGTCTAAACCCATGTTGACAAAATTAGACATATTCAGGTCTAGGTTCTCAATTAAGTTTTAGAGTACAAATAAACCAAAGGTTCAAATAGAATGTCATGAACATGAAAATTATCATGACCATGGGTTTTCCATGTTGTGTAAGAAGATGGAACTAAAAAAAATTATAATCCAATCACACAACACAATAACACAATAATATAAAACAAACTAATGAAACATGCCAAAACAATTTCACGTCACCAACTTATTCTTGCTGATATTTTTGACATGCTGGAAGATCCACGTGTCCATGTCAAGACACAAAATGTTTCGATAAAAGGTTGTAAACATCAAATAATCAAATAGATTAATATACATTCATTTCTTAATTTCTCATTTGTTTTGGTGTCAAAAATTTTCCAAAATATAGGAAATTTGTGACACACCCCAAGCTCCTGAATGGACTCAAATGCGAATCCCAAATTGTAAATAGCGGAAAAACAAAAAGTTGGGCCACGTTCCCTGGCTCGCAACACTTTAGAGGGGTAGAGGGGTGTGCTAGAGCTCCAAGATGGGACTAGGAAGAAGTGACAAGCTTCACTTACTCACATGGACCTGCACAAAACCAACACAGAATGATTAGTGCATAGTTGGAGCACTTTTGGTGCTAGGACAAACCATAGGCAACTCGGACTCACAAGACTCACCACGGCCTGGACTTGGGGGAAGCCACCACCTTCCCCCTTATAGTATACTTTGTGCCTCTCCACGGGGGCCACACCCAAATGGCATTTTGTCCTGGAACTCCCAAATGCGAGTCTCGAAATTACCAACGTTGGGACTCCCCCGACTTTGGAGCCCCATAACTTTTTGTGCAGACCTTTGATTGCAATGAGATCTGAAGCAAAGTTGTAACCCTTGTTGAGAGTTTTCCAAGGGTATGTTGTACACCACCTGCACACAAGGAAATCAGGTCGATTCCCGACTTTTAGTGGTCGGGAGTCAAACTACCAATTTGACTCCCAGCCCTTCTTTTGGCCATAACTTGTGTTTCAAATATCCAAATGGGCGATGCGAGCCCATTTTAGACATCTACGCTTCAATATCTTTTCAATGATATAAAGAAGTCTTCAAACCATTATGCTTTGACTCTTGCAATCACTCTCTGGACATTTAGGAGTCCACCGGGACTCCAACTCCCAACATGGGAGTTCACTTGGGAGTGTGAGGGTTCTTTCCCTCACACTCTATTGCACTCTCGGGCATGAGAATGCAACTCCTAGCTTATTTTTGGCCCGCACCTTTGTAAGCCCTTTGCTTTGGTCGTGAGCCCAAGGCTTGGGTTGCGACAATTTGGTTGAATTCACATTTGAAACCAAAAAATTTGTTGAATTTTCCCCATTCTTTTGACAGAAAATATGAAATGTCACCCAAAAATACATTGAAACCATGCCATAGTGTGCCATATTTCACCATAGTTTTGTTGTCAATTGTTATGTGGCAACCAAAATTATTAACAACCAAAATAATTTTTATTGTCAATGGCAATGGTGACTAAATGCTAAGGTGTAATACAAAATGATAAGCTCATATGAAGAATCTTTTTTTTGAAAACCTTAACCATTTAATAATTAGGGACTTTTGAATGGTTAAAATTTGACCATATTTTCATAAATCCACATGAGTTGCAAATTTTTTGGTTTTTTTTCAATTTCCTTGTCCCAAAAGCATAATTTTTGAAAATTTTAGATGGGGCATTATTCCTTTGGACTTTGTGGGTTTTCCTTTTAAGACTTCCAAATCAAAAAGTGACATTGAAACTACATTAAATAGAAGTTTTCACATAGATTTGGAAAGGTTTGTAGGTGATTGAACATGTGTTATTTAAATATTAGAATAATAATTTAAAAAATTAATAACCATGTTCATTTGAATCATTTTAAAAAATCTTGTATGGACTTGTAAGGAGTGTAATTTCTATCATATTGAACCACCATAGCTTGCATTTACCTAGTTATGAAGGGTTGTCACATCTTCATGGTTGCCATAAAGCCAAATTAAAGATATTAGCCAAATTACAAAAACATTATGTCTAAAAAAAAAAAGGGTATTGTATGCAATTTCCCGTTTACCATAGGCTTTTTTAACCAAACCCAAATTATTTAGCATACAACATAACTTGTGTATGGCGTTCCTGATTGTAAATTAATCCATGCAATATGATATATTTTTAGTTCCAAATCATAATTTGAGATGGTCAAGAAATGGTTTTTACAAATTTCATATGGTACATCATAGAACTAACAAGTGTCATAAAAACTACCATTCTTAAAATTCAAGACCAATTTTTTTCAATTGTTTTGTTCCACATAATGAAATGAGGTGAACATTACTTGTTGTGTAACACTTTAAGTGAGTGCAAATTGCAATAAAGGAGGGGGAAAAAAAGCATGTCTAAACATATAAATTCATGATAAAAATGTTGCATTGTAAATCACAATTTATCTGATAAAAACATAATTATCATATTTTCCATTCTATTGTCAATAAGTTCATTTGTGCTTCAAACACATTTTCAAATTTGTTCCTTCTTGCTTTTTATGTACATGCAACTATTATATCATATTTGCAAAATTGCAAAAAATCACACAAATTTGTACAAGTCATGATCTTTGAAAACAAAACAAAAAAGTTGGGAGGAGTAAAGAGGAGTTGAATACCATGAATAATACAACTCCATCATTATTATTTTCACATGTTAAATCAAATGCACTTTTCCATTCCCATTTTTTGTGTCAACATCTATTCCTTTGTTAATAATCTCTTGTAAAATGTGAACACATCCACATAAAACCTAACTATACAACACATGTTCATATGTCAATGACAAGACATGTTGAAATAAACTTGATATAAATGGATTTTGGCCAAAAGATAATAATGATATGATGCAATGTGTAACATGTAATGAATCTTCTTTATTTGCACAAAGTGAAGGAAAACAAATGTTCCAAATCACTAGTAGAAACCCTTTTTTCAACTGCATGTCATTTTCAACTACGTCTCAACTGTAATTTTTTATTATTTAATTAAATAATTTGGTCCTACCAAGCAAGTTGAAACGTTAACTATTTTGGTAAACTATCAAACTCAAGTCTTAACTAAAGCGATAGTCATGGAATATTTTTGGTATCTATAGGTGCTATAGTTGAGTTATATTTGAAGCTTCAACTAGGAGAATGATGACATTCCAAGACAAGTCCCATGTCTAACTACTTTGGTCACAAACATGGGCATGGATGATAAATGCCAATTATATGGATGAAATGTAATTTTGGACTAATGTATTAGTTACAACTTTGCTGCGACTATTTTTCAACTATATGGACTACTTGTAAATATAGTAGGTCATACCTACATTAGATACCTATTAATTACTAGTAAGTAGATACCTACTTAGTTACTTACTTAATTAATAGTTAGGTATTTAATTAGTGTGTACCTAGAGCACTAAGTAACTAGGTCCTTAATAGGTAGTTAGTAAGTAGCTATTAACTTTTAATTAGTTTATAGGTTACCTACTTACTAGCCATATACATATATATACATATGTGTGTGTGTGTGTGTATATATATGTTATTATATCTCACCTAAATTAATATAACATAGGTATATATTATTATTATGTGTAAATTATAAGTCATTATCAATATTAATAATATTATCAACCATTATTCACTAATAAATTTATATTAGTATTATAATTGATTACATGTATTATATTTTTATGTATTGATGTTTATAAATATTTATTATTATTATGCACGATATTAATTACCATATTTACCATTAATGTTTTGAAAAATATTGTAAAATGAATATTTATTTATAAATATCAAAATTATGTATTATTTTATATGATTACTAACATTAATTATGTGATTAACTATAAATAACGAGTTAAATTACAATTAAATATATAATGAATATTAGTAATATTATTTGAAACTTTAACTAATACAATTATAGTTAATACCTAGCAAAATAAAATAAAATATCAATATTAGTGGTTATTATTATTATTATTATTTAATAATGATGATAATAGGTTTTTATATTTGTTAGATTTTTCTATGTTTAATATTTAGTATAGCTAGTAGGTGGATTAGGTTAGTATAACATAACTAATGGATAGGGTAGACACATTTATCACTAAACTTTTACCATATTTTTGAAGTTGTTTGTTTTTTTGGAAAACATTTCATGACCACATGTGAACCAAATGAAAATTTACAATACTTCTTGAAACTTCAAAAACAAAGAAGCAAGAAGAGGATGATCTTGTTCAAAGAAAGAAAAAACATTTAGACCCCCTTATTTTCAAATTTCATATCTTCCTCATTTCTTGTTTGTTTTGAACAATTGAAAAAGTTATGGAATCACCATTTGAAGCTTTACAAAACCTTTTTGAAGGGCAAACACAATAAAATGATGTCCAAAGATCTTAAGCACCATAATGCAAATTGGTCATATGTGCCAACCCACATACCCATGACCCCCTTCATTTAGAGAACACATATTTTGCTCATTCCTTCATTGATTTGAATGATTTTTGTTGCATTAGATGTGCCATTTGAAACTTTACTGAAAAAAAATTGAAGTGCAAAGACAATAAAGTGACGTCCAAAGATCTTAAGCTCCAAAGTTCAAACTAGTCATATGTGCCAACCACATCATGCTTGTGACCCCTTCACTTGGAAAGGCATATCTTACTCATTCCTTCGTTGATTTGAATGATTTTTTTTTTGCATTAGATGCACCATTTGAAGCTTTACAAAAACTTTTGGAAATGCAAAGACAATAGAATGCTATCTAAAGATCTCAAGCTCTAAAATGCAAATTGGTCATATGTGCCAACCCACATCATGCCATGACCCCCTTCACTTGGAAAAGACATATCTTGTTCATTCTTTCATCAATTTGAGCGATTTTTGTTGCATAAAATGCACCAAATGAAGGGCTACAAAATGATTTTGAAATCCAAAAGAAACAAAACAATGTACAAAGATTTATAAGTTTTTGTCCTTAAGATATCAACATATTTATCCCAGTAGTTGCAACTAAAATGTAACTAAAATGTTTGTCCCATTCTTTGTCACATGTTTCAAGTTTTAAAACTATATAACTAGATGCACCAACCATTTTTATAAAACAAATGGTACTTGGGATGAGCCAATCAAAATAGTTTGACCCTAAAACTAAAAAAAAAGAAGAAAAAAGGATTATCTTAAATTTATTTATTTAGTAATTAAGTTTCGATGGACAGGTAGTTTAGTTACCTATTTAGTTAAGTTTAGGTAGGTCAGTAAATATTTTACCTACCTACTTATATAGGTACCTAAATTTAATCAAGTAGGTAGGTAGGTAGGTAAGTAGGCCTACTAAAATATAAAGTTTATGTCCACGTGTCAAAATTTTATTGGATGCAAGATGGATAATCTAGATTAATGTTATTTATCAACAATATTTAATTTAAAAATAGTTGATCACTACCATGTGTCATAATATCCTTAATCCACATGTCAAAATATCCTCCCTTTTAAAATTGAACAATTCATATAAATTTATTTTTTATTTTAATATTGAAATACAAAATTGATGACGTCATGAAATGTCATTAGATGAAGTTCATCCACCCTATTGTTCAAGTTGAAAATGATTTTCAATTATAATAGTCCATGTCTTCACAATTAAAATGGTTTGAAATGGTGATTGATGTGGTGTTGACATGTGGTTAACATTTTCAATTGGAGTGTTGATTTCAACTTGTACTTATTGATTGCCATGGTTTTTAGTTGCAAATAATATTTTCCAACTAAGTTTATTGTTTTCAACTATAAATTATAGTTGAAAAGGAGTT
>Ga0209611_10002687_pt1 | contig 31225 bp, 20 predicted proteins | sample S1TSphgellanicum_3_FD_187693 | JGI IMG/M metagenome (GOLD analysis project Ga0209611, IMG submission 187693) | Host-associated microbial communities from peat moss isolated from Minnesota, USA - S1T2_Fc - Sphagnum magellanicum MG (SPAdes) (version 2) | ecosystem: Host-associated > Plants > Peat... | reverse complement strand
GGGGGGGGGGGGGGGGGGGGGGGGGATTTTTTTCTCTTTAGATTGCAAAAACACCCCCAAAATTATTTAGTAAATCAAGAATGATGTCATGTATTCTTTGAATGGGTGAGCACATCACACCATGTAAGGCCCCAGCTTAAGGATGGAACCCATCCCAAATCATCAACAGTTTTAGACGTGAATTCTGCCATGGAAACCAATTTAATAAAATGCTAAATTATCTAATATTAAACCCTATTTAGCTGCGTAGAGTAACTCCTGATTACAAAAATAATCTGCAGCAATTTCTAAATTTTAATTCGTACAATGAAATGGCAGAATCAGCCTCTACTTAAAGCTGTTGTAACTTGAACCCTCAAAATTTCCTTTTGTTTTTCGTGAATTAAAAAAAAATCTGAATTAGAAAACAAAAAAAGAAAAGAAAAGAAAAAAAAACAATTGGGTTTAGGGTTGCGGTTATTATAAGAGTTACCACATGAGTAACACACGTGAGTAACACAGAGTTAATAAGCATGATGTGCCATGATGACGCCATAGTGAAATTACCGCGAAATTACACACTCTCCGTTCCTGTGCGGTCTTTGCTGGAGCGTGGTAGTTTCTTAGTACCGCCAGAATTATTTACCTTTTACCCCCCGGGGGAAGGGAAGGTGAGGGGAAATGGCCAAGGGTGGGGGAAGAAATTATCTTCAGACGCGTGTCGATTTCTGGTTGCTCATAACATCCGCTTCTGCGGCGTCTCGACCATGTCGTGGCATGAGGATATCACTAGGAACGAACCGGTCTGCTAAAATTTTGTCAGTTCTTTTACTTCTTAAGAATAAAAAAATTCAGTATAAATTCTTTTAGATATCATGGTGTATACATATTTTTTGATTTTCTTCATTTAGCTGAAAATTATTTTATGCAAAATAAAAGTACATTGTGAGAGTTAGTTTAAAAGATGCTGAATTTTTTAAATTAACATTAATATGAGATCCGAAAGGCCAAATGTAAGGAATATTTTCCAAGGCCTCAAATTGAGGAATGAGAGCCCATTTTATCCCATAGGACCAGTGTTTTTTTTTAGGAAATTTTGTAACATAGCTTATGTGGCGTTCATCCATAGGAAGATGTAGAAAAAATGGTGGTTGTTACTAGGAAGATTTGTCGAAATCTGGCTATAAACCAAATACTAAATAAAAATCTTCAGTCAACCTTCTATATTTATGGCTACACACTGACAATTCAAACTGTCCAAAATCACTTCAATTTTTATTATTTATTATTTATTTCGTTATTTGGTGGAAATTTTCAAATAGAAAAATGCTGCTTGGCACACATCAAATTTGGACCAACCCATATAACACACCCTTTGAAACAATGGAAACTTGGCAAACTTGGAAGAGAGACAACAAGAAGGAAGGAAATGGCACATAAGTCCTAGCTTAATCATCTTTAACTAATAATATTTGATGTTGGAAGCAGGGTTATCTTTTACAATTTCGTGATATTGGAAAGTTGGCAAAACTTTCCCACAAAATTAGTGAAATAAGTTGAATTTCCACTAGAAAACACCCCCGCAATCCGAAATCTTTTGTCAAAAAAATGACAAAATTTGTCCCCAAAAAAAAATCACTGGTCCTAATTCAGCAAAACTTTGTGAAAGTGGAGCTTCAGTACCTGTCATTCCCAAGAGTCTTCAAGACCTGTCCAATTTTGATTCGTGTACATTGAAGACAGGTCACAAAGACATGTCCCTTTAGGCTGTACAAGGCCTTAACATATTTTGTCCGGTCCTAAGTAGGGTGTGATCCAAAAATAGGCCACTCTCTTACATAAAAACCCTAAGGGATGGTTTAGGTTTTTCATGTAAGAGAGTGGCCTATGTTTGGAACCTTCTGGGATTCTCAATACCTTTCACTCGGCATAAAAACCTGGGTAACTTTTTTTTAGTGTATGTGGAGGTAATAAGTGGTACCTAAGAAGTGGGTGTTTTGAAAAATGAAATCTGACAAATTAGGGCCATCTTTTTCAAACAAATCCTTTGCATGTGTCCAAATCATACTTGGCAGGTTGAAAAAGAAAAAAAACATTGGTCTCAATCAACATAAGTGAAAGTAAAGGAAAAGTCGTCAGAATATCATATTTGGGTTTCAGTAAAAAGCCAAAAATGTGGAAGGATGATTAAAATATTTGTACTTCATATGTGGTTAATAGCCAGATTTGGCTAAATCTTCCTTGGGATGATCACCACTTTGGTTGCATCACAAAATTCCTCAAAAACCCACTGCTCAAATGTCGGAATGTTGTCATGATAGGCCCTAAATGAGACATATATGTGCACATATAATGTGGGGGCCATTCTTCTATGTGAAATAAAACCCAAACCGCCACATTCAACACTAGAATTGTGTGTTCATATCTGGGAAGTCATAATTCCATACCGCGCTTTTGCTGTACATGAGTGTGGTGATGTACTGGCGAAATTTATGGTGGGATTTCTTTTGTTTCTGGGTAATTTACTCTTGCCTTGTAAAGCAAGGCTTCTTTATTGCTGAATGCCCAACCCAGCCAGAGCAATAAAATGACCTATACTATGAAGATATCCGTAAAGTCATACCCAGTTGGGTCCCACATTGACCCCCTCTTTCGTCTCTCATCCCTTAATTGGTGTGATCCCTAAATCTTGAGAAAGGGGTCCAATAGGGGTCCAAATTGGGAAAACCCAGAATGAAATCCCTGAATTGAGCGCATCAACTTTTTTTCATTTTTTTTCACTCAGAGACTGCCCCCCTTTAACTTATACTATGGAAGGTAGGTATATGGGCTAAATTTTAGGGGGCTAGGGGGTTATGGGTTATAGGTGGTATTGGCTATTGGCCATTGGCTTCTGACTATGGTTATTGCTTTTGGCTATGGCTATTGCTTATGGCCATTGGCTACTGGCTATCATCTATGGCTATTGGGTTTTTTTTTTCAGCTATTGATTATTGCCATTCAGTATTAACTACTGCCAATGGACATCAGTTATTGCTCTTGGCTATTGTTATGGCTATTGGTTTTGATTATTGGCAATTGTTTTGACTATTGGCTATGGTTATATTAGGTTTAATTTTTAAGGTTTAGGTTTGAGCTTGTTAACATTTATTTTTTTTAGGGTTTAGGGGTTGGGCTTTCAAAGGTTAGGTATTAAGGTTTGAATTTTGAAATGTTAGGGTCCAATGTTTAAGGTTTAAGTTTGGGTTTTTAGGGTTAAATTTATTGGGTTTGTAATTTAAGGTTAGGGGTTAGGGTTTAAAAATTTTAAGGTTTAAGGTTTAGGACTTGATTTTTTAAGGTTTTATTTTTAAGGTTGATTTTAGGTTGAAAGGGTTAGTTCTAAGGATAAGGTTTTTAAAGTGTGGTTTTTATAATTTAGGGTTAGGGTTTCAAATGTTAAGGTTAAAATGATCATTTGTACTTGTGTAAAATATTAAAATTAAAACATCAAGATTTATAATGAAAATTAAGAAACACAACCATGGAATAAGGTTTGTGATGAAAACATTATTAAAGATCTTGTTTTAGGCTCATGTTTTTTGTGTATGTAAAATGATCAAGTTGAAAATCAGCCCAAAAGGGCAGGTTTTGATGTAGGGTAGGTTGGACCCTAGAATGTAAATTAAAACTCGTATGTGTACTATATAAGGAAAAGGTTTTCATTCTTCTCTTACTCTTGTTTTCATTTATTCCCCTTATTTTTATTTCATGCTTTGAGAGATGTCAACCTTGAGCTTTTCAAATGGCTCTCCTTCAAGTAGTGATGATTTGATCTCATCTTCAAGTGATGAAAATATCTTGGGAGACATGGATCAAAATGACCTCATCATTTTTCAAATGATGGCAATGACTTTCAACTCTAATGACTTGTTCATTTCAAATGAAATAGAGGGAGGACATGGGGCAATATGTGAATCCAACCATGGGAGTTTGGCATGTTTTGAGTACTATGCAAGCCACGTTGACATTATTAAATGTTTTGACAAACTTTACATTGGAGGAATTTGACGAGTTAGCTTCTTAAATGGTCCCTACCATTGAAACCCATGCTAAATCCATAGGTGAATATACTTTTAATATTTACTTTTCATTTAATGTTTAAGGTTTAAGGCTTTCAAGGTTTATTTTTAAGGTTAAAGTTCAGGGCTAGGGTTTTTTTTCCTTTTTCTCTTTCAATTTATTCATTTAAGGTTTATAGTTTAGGGTTTTTAGGGTTTGTTTTTAGGGATTGGGTCTATTTTTTTCTTTTTTCTTTTTTTTCAATTAGAGTTTAAGGTTTGGGGGTTTTAGGGTTAGGGTTTAAGGCGAAGGTCTGATTTTCTTTTTCTCTTTCAATTTCTTCATTTAAGGCTTAGGGTTTGGGGCTTTTAGGGTTTGTTTTGTGACTAGGGTTTAAGGCAAATGTCTAATTTTCTTTTTCTCTTTCAATTTTTTCATTTAAGGTTTAGGGTTTATTTTTAGGGTTAGGGTTTAGGGCTAGGGTCATATTGTATATGAAGCACAATAATGTCATGATGTATGACACTATCATGTGGAATTGGTTGAAATTTGCTTTGTGTGATGATGTAATTTTCATTGCATCATGCATTAATTATGCATTTGTATATGAAATTTGAGGGCTAATGCCAAAGGAGAAAATTTTATCTTCAATATGTAACTACAAGACCTATTGTGTTGTATTGGGTTCATGAATGACACTTTGATCAAGATCCAAAAACTATGGAATCATGAAACACATAGGACCTAGTTTAATGGTTGGAAGAATATTTATGCAATGAACAACATGGTCAATTTTTACCATCATGGGTTGTTCATGTACGTAAATGTTAATTATATTGAATCTTATCATGATGTGAAGATTTTGCGGCATTCAAACATTTACCAAGATGGTGCCACTATTTCATCCATGGAGATAATTACTTTGAATATGACTTGGGCAATCCAAATACATGGGTGAAAATATGTTCATTATGTGTTGGGTGGGGTGACAAGAGCTTGCCCCACATGCAAATCATGATGCAATGCAAACATTCAACAAGATGCATGTAGGTTTAAAGGTGCAAGTAGAGTGGAATATAGGTTGGTTGAAAATAAAGTGGAGGTGTTTCATGAAAAGGTTTGATTCATTATAACCAAAATATTCACATTTGTTTTGAGCCACAACTATCATCATTGATTAGGAAACACATGGACCTTAATCATGAGGTCATTCCTAATCATCAAAATATAGAGCCAAAATTGCATATGGTTGGGTTTGAGACTTTTAATTATAATTTCAAAATTGCCTTAACCTCTATTATGAAATCTTCTTTTGTGATAACACCTAGTCCTTTAGTTATTTTCAAGTTGTTAATTTTTGCCTTATTCAACCTTACACTGTTGATTTGCACCTTCCTAGCTAAGGAGGTGTTTTAAATATTATAGGTTGCAATAAGTGATTAACCATTATTTCCATGCTTTTGGATTGACTTTTCAACACCTTTGTTTTGGTCATAAAACTTTCACCAAAATTTTGTAAATAATGTAAATTTAAATGACGCATTTGAGTTACATCACAAATTTATAAGCTTCATGGGTTTGTTCCAAATCTATGCGAAATCTATTATTTCATAGGTTCATATTGTTTAAACACAAATGTTATGCATTATTTAAACACGAAAGTCATGTGCACGACTTTCATGTGTAAATAACACAAATAAACATACAACATCTGTGTCTAAACAATATGGATAGGCATATAGCATTCGTGTCTAAACAATGCACACAACATCAATGTTCAAACAATACAAATAGATGAATGCATTTGTGTCTATTTCATATGAACTTATGAAAAACAGATTTCGCATGACTATTAGTACCAAATTGTGGCCCATGAAGTTTGTGATGTAGGTGCAAAACCTATAGGTTCAAGAAAGGTAGAAAATGGGGTTGATGGTCCATATATAAGTGCCCCATTAGTGAAACTTTGTCATCTCTTCAAAATGTACCTTATTGCATGCCATATGTGGCCTTTAAGCATTATAGCATTTGATCACATTGTAATGTTGTTATTTTCGAACCCTTTTCATTTGAAGTTCATGTTTTTGATTCTTTCAAGGTGTTGCACATGTGATCTTTCAAAATCTCTTCCACAAAAATTGAATTAAGATAAAACCATTTAATAGTTTGCATAAATTTGTTTCAACGGAATTGTAGGAATAAGTTGTGTCACTTGTTTCTTACCCATGTTGTAACTTCCAAAATGCATGTTATAAAAAGTTGCCATGGTGGTAAGCTAATTAGATTCCACCATTTGTCTTAATACATTTTTCCTTTGAAGGGCCTTGGCTTTGTGCAATGCAACAAACTCCAATTATTGTGTTTGTAGTACATATGTCTCCAACTTTGTGCTTGTTCATAATTTAACCATCCCTAAAATAATTGCACATCTCAAAAAATAAATCATACACATTAAAATTGAAAATAGTCGCTGAACTTTAACCCAATCATTGGAATTTAGAAACTAAAATACTTACCAAATTTCAAACATAAGATTTATAAGTAAAAAAGGTAAGAAGAGCATCGAGAAGGTTTATAGACCTTGTTGAAGGCTAAGTAGGTCTATTTTAACTATAAAGACAACATCACATGTAAGAGATGGATTCAAGTTTTTATATTAAAAAAAAGGCCATTAGGAAGGTTAAAGTAGTTATGTTTCAATCAAAAATATAACATAAAACATGTATAATAGATGGATTCAACTTTTAAAAAATTAAAAACATTGGGAAAGCTTATAAACTTGAATGAAAACTAGGTTAGGTCTATTCTGGCCATGAAGATAACATCACATGTATAAAGGTGGACTTAGGTTATTAAAAAAAAAACAATGAAGAAGGTCTTTAAAGCTTGTTAAATGTTAAGGTAGGTTTATTTCAACCAAAAAAACAACATCAAATGCATAAAAGATGGATTAAATTTTTTTAAAAACAAGATGACCATAAGGAAGGTTTATAGGGCTTGTTGAATGTTAAATGTAAAAGGGTGAAAATGCAACTCCCAAACATTACTGTCCTCAAGAAGGTAATGCTGAGAGAACAAGTTCAACTTCTTTTTACTTTTAATAAAAACTACTATCACTTAATAACTTTACTACACGTACTTAAGTAATAATAAAGACCTTATGCAAAGAGAAAAAGAAAAAGGTAGGATCTATCATTTAGGGATAGACCTACCGTCCTAACTATAGGCCATTACAGTAGTGTAAGGAGAAGAAAATATAGAAAATAAGCAAGAATGATAAGGGGGACTAGGAAATAGTTACCTTCTAGATTTTTATAGTACTTTCAATACATCATATTGGTGTTTAGTGGGTCTACAAGCTTTCCACAACTATTGTCTACCCTTTACAGTGCATGTAGACCCTTTGGTGGTGTTATATATTGTCCAAAGTCCCACAACAAGCCTTCTCAATTCCACCCACCATTTGCAGCCACTATAGGTCCTTTGTGGCTATTGCCTATTATCTATAGCAGTCCCATTACCCTATAGATTTTAACCTTCAAGTTTAATCCCTACCTACTACCTTCTATTGGTTATTACTTTCTTGTGGCAATAAGGGACTTCCTACTCCAAAGACTAAACTAAAGAATACATCCTTACTGCTTTTGTAAAAAATACACATAATTATTATAAAAATGTAACAAAACATTATGCAAATTGAAACTATACTACCTTCCCACATTTTTTAGTAGAATAAACTTACACGAAACACATTAAGATCCTTCAACCGTTTTCCATTGATTAACACAAATACAATACAATTCCAAGTTAATCTCCCCTTTTTAGTGTTACACACACAACACATATCCAAGAAAGTGTTGTTAAGCCAAATTCCAAATTATAATTCATCAAATGCCCTAGAATCCCCCCAAGTCTTCCTCTAATCCTCCTTTTCCACAAAACCACATAAGGCCCACATTGACCCCATGAAAATAAGTCCTTATTTTAATCTTTACTACCTACGTGATTAGGTGGATTACAACCAACCACTCATCAACATGAATTAATTAAGCCCACTAGCTTCACCCCTTGGGTAAGAGATAATAACTTTATCATTATTAACTAGCTAGTTACTTGGATGCCTATGGCACTAATTAGTCTAGGGATTTTTACCCCTTAACAATAGGGTAGGTTTATTTTAACCAAAAATACAACATCGAATGCATAAGATATGGATTTAAGTTCCAAAAAAATAGGAAGACCATAAGGAACGTCTATAGGGCTTGTTGAATATTAGTGTTTTTTGTTTCAACCATAAAGACAACATCAAATGCTTATGAAATGGATTTATGTTCAAATAAAACAAAAAAACAATAAGGAGGGTCTATAAACCTTGTTGAATGTTAGGATAGGTAAGTTTCAACCAAAATGACAACATCAAATGTATAAGACATGGATTTCAATCTAGAAAAAATAAAAAGACCATCAATAGGGTTTATAAACCTTATTGAATGCTAGGGTAGGTCTATTTCAGACAAAAAGACAACATCACATGTATAAGAGATGAATTCAAAGTAAGTAAAAAACAAAAATACCATAAGGAGGGTCTATAAACCTTGTTGAATGTTATGATAGGTTTGTTTCAACTAGAAAGGCAACATCAAATGTACAAGACATGGATTTAGGTTTAAGAAAAAAAAAAAAACCATCAAAGGGGTTTGCAAACCTTTTTAAATATAATACTAGGTCTATTTTAGTTAGAAAAACATCACATGTATAAGAGATGGATTCATGTTTTTAAAAAAAGAACATAAGGGAGGTATGAAAATTTGGATGAAGGTTAAAGTATTTTTATTTTAGCCAACAAGAAAATTCAAATGTGTAAAAGATGGATTCAAGTTTAGAAAAAATAACAAAACCATAATAAGGGTCTATAGACTTGAATGAAGGTTAGGGTAAGTCTCTTTCAATGATAAAACAACATCACATGTTTAAGAAAGGGTTTTAGTTTCATAAAAAGTAAAAAAACCATAATGAGAGTTTATAAACCTGAATGAAGGCTAAGGTAGGTTTATTTCAACAACAAAGACAAGGTCACACATATAAGAAATGGATTTGAGTTTTAAAAAAACAAGAAGACCATTGAAAGCTAAGGTAGGTCTATTTTAGTTAGAAAGATAACATCAAATGTATAATAAATGGATTCAATTTTTGAAAAACAAAAAAAACATCAAGATGGTTTATAGACCTTATTGAATGTTAAGGTATGTTTTTTTCAACCATTAAAACAACATCAAATGGATAAATGATAAATTCATAAAAGGTGGACTCATAATAATAAAAAAATACCACCACCAATAGGAAATGTAAATTTTTGTTAAGGCTAGTGACAATATATTTTAATTTGTAAGACACAACCAAAGGGGTAAGAGGAGGACTCACACATAAAACCAACAAGGCCACCATCAAAAGGGTTTGTAAACTAGAAATAAGGTTGCTTTCAAGTTTGATTTCATATTCAAATGCAATGATTATAACCATCACCATAATAATCATATGTGTAAAATAATGGGGGTTCAAAATGGTTTGCATGCACATTTCACATGTTATACAAAAATTCAATTGTTGAAATCATATAATTCTAGTGAATCACCTACCATAACACAAAATTGTAAGCACTCCAATTCAAAATAAAATCAAGTTTTAAGAAAACACCTTGGAAGTCCATGTTTAACAATTGTGTGGTGGTAAAAGGCATTTTCAACTTTCATAATTTTATTAGCTCTCCATGTTGTGATATCACCCATACCTTTATACTGATATTTTTTTATTTGATGTAAATGCCATAACATCAAAGGGTCTGTGGGCAACCTAGTGATCATATGTTCAATGACAAAAACATTAGTGAAAAAGAGTAGACAGTCAAAGTTCTCACACAAAAGTTCCAAAATTATGGGATTTGGGGTATTGGGCTCCTCAAATTTTGGTGTTTTTAGATTTTTTGGCTATGGTCAACAATGTATTTATATGGTTGAAGGTTGTTGAAATCCAATTTTTCTTGGAGGAAATTTTTGGATTTTCTTCAAGGATTGGGCAAGCCATGAATGGTTAAAGTTTGTAGCATTTCACTAAGTTTTTGAACACACATAGAAAGTGACCACATTGAAATGAGGAATGTTTGCCAAAAGGTGAATCCTTCAAAGCAACAATTGTAAAAAAAATCTTCTTTTTTAGAAATGTTGGAGTCAATCGATACACATTGTTTTTGCAAGTATAATTAAACTTCATGTAAAGAAAAGAAAAATGTGTTGTTGCTATTGTTGGTGCTTCCACTTCATACCATGCCAAAAACCATGCACTTGCACTATTTTAAGATGCTTGTGATTAGCTTTTTTTTTAGGTCCTATGCATTTTCCAAGATGTAATTCAACTAGCTCAGCTTGTGTTTTTCCAACTTTTCATTTGCACCCACCAACATTTCCAATTTCAAACTTTTGTTCCTCTGCACATATCTCTCACCACATTCACAATTATTTTTAGCTCTTGCACATTTCCCTTTGCTATGCACTTTGTGCTCCAAACTACTTTCATGTTGAATTGTCAACGAAAAACCAACTTCAGCCTTTGTTTGGTTCCTTCATTTTTTTTGAGTCAAGTTGGGAGTTATGACCCTTAATTGGGCAAACATGAGCTTTTGGTGCTATGTTTACCCAACTTTATGGATACTTTTAATATATTTTGGATGAAGTATTCCAATCTAATAGTGTGAAACTCCTTTGGGCTCATACATATACTCATGTTCAGAATACCTTTTGAAAGTGCTAGGGTAATGTTTTTTTAAAAATTAATTAACCATAATGATTGGCCCAAGTTGTGAGATTTAAATAGTCTCTCATTTTACAAAGTTAATTTCTTCATATTTATGGGTGTGCATTGTGGATGGTGGAAGAATTAACAACTAACATTGCATGGTGGATGTGGCAAATACTCATAAAAGCCCAAATAGAAGGTATCATTGGGCATGTTCTTAGAGTACACAATTGTAGGGTGTTTATTCTTGTGTACCCATGTCCCTCATAGTAGATTCACATCACAAGATTGGTTCACATCATTGATTTAAATTGAAATGGAAATGGTAGAATCAAAAGTAGAGTCACATTTTTTTCAGTCTTCCCGTAGGTGGGTTGACATTGTTTTGTTGGTCGATGACATTCGCAAATTGGTTGATGTTGTCATTGTTGACCCCACTCAAACAAACTTGGTATCATGGGTGGCTCTTTTTCGTGGGGTGGCTACGTCATTGGCGATTCAGATGAAGGAAGGACCGATCGTTACCTAGTGGATGTGTTTCTCTTTCTTGCCATAGAGGTTTTTGGGTGTTTTCACCAATAGGCTGACAACTTTTTTTATTGATGTGCTAACATGATGTGGACAACAAAGGGCACCAAAGGCCTTTCTTTATTGGTGTTGCATTCCTTTTCTACACATAGAGTGTCAATAGCATTATAGAAGGCACAAGCCACCTCCATCTTGAGATGGGCTATTACTGCAAGGCTTGGAGTTATATGGGGTTTACCTCCCCTCTCTTTAGTTGACTAACTAATTTACCTCATGAAGGGTTTACTTCAATTCTTACTAACCAGGACTAGAACCAACGATTAACTACTTTCTAACCACCAATTAACCATCGATTCCGATACCTGTTATTTAAAAATAAAAATAAAAATTGGTTCTGTTTTTGGTTCCACACATGAATAAACCTAAAATTCAATTCCAGATTCAGTTCTTCAAAAATAGGAATTTTGATTCCAATTATGATTCCTAAAATCAATCCCAATCCAAATCTGGGTTCTACTAACTACAATGGGTGGTTGTTACCCACCAAAGTGGGTATGCACCCAACACTGGAATACCCCTAAAAAGGTTCTGAATAGGACACCAAAATCAATTATGCACTTATGAGTCCTTTGACTGCTAGTATCCAAGTTGGCTTAGGCCCTTGCCAAGCCATTAGGAAGCATTCAAGTGCTAAAGAACCCAATAAGCAGGCTAAAGAGCCCCTAGTAAGCAGGCTATGTCCTAAGATGAAAGAGGTTTTTATTAAACAATGATGTCATAATAAAATCTTTGGGGGTGCGAGAATTCCACATGGTGACAATTTTCCCTGCAAATGTATTTCTTTATTCCTGATCAGTAAAAGGAGATGAAGCTTCTATTGTACCTCAGCAGTCCAAAGAGAGAAACTTCATCAAATCATCACAATTGGAACTCCCTATCTTATGATAACATATGATAAGCTTAACCGACTTTTGTCTAATTAAGGGCGAGTGTTTTTTCAGGAATTTTAGTTTGTAGCCAAACTGGTTACCATTGAAAGGAAGATGTAGAAAAAGTGGCTACTTGGAAGATTTAGCCAAATTTGGCTATAAACCAAATAAGAAATATAATGTTTAATAATCTTTCTATACTTTTGGCTACACATTGAAAATCAAGTATAGAAATTTGGCAGTTTTTACTAATTTTTTTCTGACTCACTCTGGCGATTGAAAACCTCCAAAACCAGTTCTAATTTTTTTTTTTTAATACTGGTATCTAAGCTAATAAAAAATGAGGTCTTGCTATTTTTCTGCACTTGTTCATACAAAATATAGTGTGATTGGTATTAATTAGTTGTGCGGACCCCCCAAGTTCTGTGGTGGTTATCATTGATTGGCCCATCATAAAAAAACTTAATCAAGCTTTGGACAGTCCCAAAATAGATATATTTCAGTCTCCTCCTCCTCTTTTTGTGTGTGTGCAACAAATGGAAGTCTCCTCCTTCTCAGCTACTCTCTATGGGTTACAAGAGTAAAACTTAGGGCAGAGGATATAGGATAAAGTGAGGCGCTATTGGGAACATATTGAGAACAACAAGAATCCAAAACATCTGCCCCCCCCCCAAGGGAAAAATTTGCCCCCTTGTTGGGTGCATGCTGGCTCACCTCATTAGCTGCAAGATTTTTGTTTTTTTTTGCCTACCAGTGTTTTGCTGTTTTTGGACTAGGCTAACGGCTAGGGCACAAACCGTGGGACATGGTATGGCTGATTGAAAGGTGGGACAATTGAGGGAGTTGTCACAATAGCCAGACTTCAGTCCAAGGTGAAGAAGAGATTTGAGGCAAAAGTGGAGATTCTCATGGATTATGGAGATATCCTTGTAGGCAACTCATCCCTGGAAATAAGGTGAGTTTAGGGGACGAAACTTATAGTAATTGTGGTAGTCATGATCTTATCATTTATGAATGTCCTCGACCTCCTTCCTCCACTATCCTTAGTTGGGGTGTTGGCAACATCATCATTTAGAGAAGGGAATGCTTGTTGAATGGCAATGGAGTGAAAAATTCATGTCCACACTTTTTCATACTTGTGGTCAGAAATGTGAGATGACAGATGATTTTAGGTTACCTCATTACACGTGCCACCAATGGAGAGTCTTTGTGCTTGAGAATCATCAAGTGAAGTTTGTTATGTCGACATGCATGTTGTTAATTTCCAATGAGTTGTTATGTTGACATGCATGTTGCTATTGACTTCACCCTTTTGGTAAAGCACTTCAAGGTTTTTTTGTTTCTGTGTGAAGGGTAAGGCCATGTGAGGCTTTACTCAGGCCATTTTCATAATAATACCCAGCGGAGTCCGGAGTATCATGGGAAAAAAAAAAAGAAAAACAAATGGGTGGTAGTAGGTCTTTACATATTTGAAAGCACCCTTCTTGCACAAACCAAAGATGCTTTTGTCAACTGAAGAGACCTTCCTCCATTTGCATGCAAACCTTCTGCAATTCAAATAAAAACTTTTCATACTTTACACTGGTGAAGGCCAGCTCCTGTGGCCCATCCCTAATTATGCCCTTGAGTCTACAACCCTCAGATCAGGGGAGGCCTTATCTTCGAGGCATTGTCTTTTTTCACTTCTATTTTTGGGTTTGGGTACCCCAAATTGACACACTCTACCCTTGCCAAAAGCATCCCTTGTAAAACTGTTGTCATTAGGATAGATTCCAGCTGTTATGCGCCTGATGTTCATTCTGTGCCATAATCCTCCCATGCTGAGTTATACCTCATAATTGTCCAGGTCATGAAAAATCACAAATGAACTCGTCCAAAATTCCAAATTGCTTTGTGATATTGATCATTCTATATATTTACTTCAGGAAACTGTTCTAGCGAATTCCCCTAAAGTCCAAACATTTCAATTGTATATTCTGAAAGAAAGTTCAGTCTATAGTCTGAACTCTGAACCCCTGTTGGGTGGGTATTCATGCACAAAACAATTTGACATCTTTTTGGCAACGAATAAAAATTGAACCTCTGTAATCTGGCATTGTTTCTTATACATATATAAACACAAAACAGTAATAATAATGTATATACCCAAGTACAACAAATTAGTATTCACATGCACAATTGGAATCTCTTCACCTCAACATGGAATTATGTTGTTCACATGATATAAAAATGTCAAGTGCTCAAATTTTTAAACAAGTGAGCTCAACCAATTTGCATGAAAAGTATTCACTTGTTGGGAGTTTGAAACAAGTATTGGGAGGGTAACTGTAAATCATTTACACTTACCCTGCCAAATTTTTGGCATTTACACTTACCCTGTTTGGTGCGAAAATAAATTTTTTACACTTACACAAGGGAAACGTTAAAAAAATTCAACCACACTTAGATGGCCTCATGTAATTGTTTTTGACAGGGCAAGTGTAAATGCATGTATCAAATACCCTTTGTGACTACACCTACTTGCAATCCACATTAATTAGTTGTGGGTGCTCCTAATGTTGTGGATGCATCCCAAAACTTAATGTTTATTTTTTGTAGTGGGCCAGTTTGGTTGTCCCTTCACCAAAATTTTCTAATACTTCTACTACTCCCCAAATAGAAGCTTTTACTACCAATAAAGTAGTGTGTATGTGCTGCCCTTTAGTTTAGATATATACAATACAAGCCTAAACTTTTGGGCAAAGGATATGGGACAAACTATTGGGGAATTTTTGGGTGCAAATTTTTGGGTGCATATTGGGTACATGTTGTCATCACCTTATTGCTTAAGTTGAATTTCTATTATTGCCTTTGTTCATCAACCATTTGGATCTGGGCTTTTACAAAAGCTTAAGTAATACCTATTGTGATTCATATTGGTTAGTTGTGGTGCATTCCATTTTTTCTAATGAGCCATTTTGATCGGCCTATCATTAGAAAAATTCTGAAACTTTGAGAATGGTTTTGTTCACTAGAACCCATGTTGACCTTTTTCACACAATTTTTTTTCAATTTTTTTTTTACACTAACTTTGCATTGATTTATATGGTGGGTAAGTGTAAATGTAAATAATTTACACTTACATGATTTTACATAGCTTAAAATGAATTTACATCATTTTACACTTACATATCCAAGGTTAGGCATTTACATTTGCATATATGTGGATGAAAGGTTTACACTACACAAAATGTAAATAAGTTTCAAATTTTCACTTACACATACATGAAGGGTATGTCTAAAACAATATACACACTCAACATTTGTTAAAACAAATGTTAGTACTAATAATAGACAATTTCTATATATATATATATATAATTCACAAATGGTGTTTGATAGGTCTAATTTAATATTTTAAAAATTTCACAATGAAAGATAATTACATAAGGTGCCCTAACTTGACAACACTAACCATTTTCAACCTTAATGGTGATGAAAATCTTAACAATGGATACAAAAAATGTTTAGGTACACATACAAAGAATGCCCAACTTGGAAACACCAACTATATCTCTATCTCAACAACTTTCCTAGTTCCCCCAAATAGACTTATTGGCTTCTTCACAACATGATTGTAGCCTACAATATACACAAATTTATGGTTTATAAAAACCACTCAAATACAACAAAATTTGGCAAGACAAATCAAACAACAATTTGCACTACCAAATTTGTAACTTATATCTACAAGATAAATGCATATGTAAAAATCAATGTTTGTTGAATCATCATGCTTGACAAACACATCTAGTTGGTTTTCAAAGTCCTTTTCCATCTTCTTTAATAAATCTATTTTAACATTACAAAAATCATCAAAAGATTTAGTTGCAAATGCTTCACAACCAAAATATGGATCATTTGTCCATTTCTTGGAGATCAACACAAGTTGATTTGAGTTTCAAATTCCAAATCAAAATCTTTGAAGTTTTATTACAATCCCAATAATGGAAAAAAACATTTTTTGTTTCAATCTAATTTCCCACAACACCTAAAATTCGACAAGCCCAATACCCAACAATAGGCAATTGGGCTTCATGAGCATGATACCATTTCAATGGGTCTTCATAAAAGTTTGTAACCAATTGCAAAAATTGAAAATAAGAGAGTTCATGTTTCACCTATTGTCGCAACCCCACTTTGAGGGAGTTGTGAGGTCGCCACTCACACTCTCGAAAATGGGACTTGGGAGTCCTCCGGGATTCCCGAAAACTCAGAGTGCAATTGTAGGGGTCAAAACACTTTGTATTGAGACGTTCTTTATATCGTTGGAAAGGTCTTGAAGTGTAGATGTCCAAAATGACCTCGCATGAGCCATTTGGACATTTGCAGCACAAGTTATGGTCGAAAGAAAGGCCGGGAGTCAAACTAGTAGTTTGACTCCCGACCACTAAAAGTCAGGAATCGACCTGATTCTGGTGCATACAGGTAAAGTGTGACACACCATTGGAAAGCTCTCAAGGAGAGCTACAACTTTGGTTTAGACCTCGTCCTGATCTGAATTTGGGGCGAGGAATTATGAGCATCCAAAGTCTCGAGAGTCCAAACCGGGACAGTTTCAGGACTCCACCTTGGGAATCCTGGGAAAAAGAGCCATTTGGATGCAAGTCCCATGGAGAGCTGCAGAGAATACTATATGGGGGAAGGTGGTGGCTTCCCTCAAGTCCGGGCCGTGGTGAGTCAAGTGAGTCCAAGTTAGCCCGTGGCTTGTCCCAACACCAAAAGGTGCAAAATGAGTTCTAACCCATTTGTGGGTTGGATTTGGATGTAGGACCGTGTAATTGAGTAAGCTTGTCCTTCTTCCTAGTCTATCCTGGAGCTTTCAGCACGACCTTCTCACCCCTTCTTAGTGCTGGAAGCTGGGAGCGTGCCCTGAGTCCCAAAAATTCTGCAACTTGAGTGAGTTAGCCCAACGTGGGGCTAACTTGGGACTTGGGAGCGCGTCACCTATAATTAAAAAGGCATATACTAGTTAAACAAACATTCATTGCATTGTTAATTGCAATGCACACATGGATTAGATAAGAGATAATAAAAAATTGAAACTTAAATTGTGCATGCAAAAACATACATGTTCAATGACAATATGATCTTCAGATAGTTCTACACCAAACCAAACATAACCAATGTTCTTTCTTGGATAGCAAATTTTTTTGCTAGCTTTGTAAAAACATTATTTTTTGGTAAGATTAACACAAAAAAGGATTATGGTTTAAAATTCATACCTTGTTGCAATTGTGCCTATTTATCTTTTTGCATAAGTATTCACAATAAACAAATCCTTGAATTTTGAGGTCAAGTATTAAAGCCAATATTTTGTGAGACTTCTTTGGATCAAATTCATGCAAACAATCCAAAAACAATGTAAGCATGTGTGTGACTTCCATTTGCATCTACTTGGTAACAAATTTTTTTGGGGATCAAATTGAGATGAAGGAACAAAACTCATTTGGGTTTCAAAGTGAAGCTTTCCAAAGGTCAATTTGATGCAATGATTAATTAAATTTGCAAGTACATCATAAACAACCAATAAATGCAATGTTGATTGAACACAAAAATTGATACAGCCAAAGCCAAGTTTGACACAATGTTTTTTACAATTTTTCTTTTTCATATTTCATGTGACAAATTATTTTGTTAATAAGTTTGTATTTCTCAAACAAATTGCAATTGATAAATAAGACCAACTTTATTAGTCCCTTTTACCTTAAATAAACCAATTATCATATGTTTTGATTCCTAATCCAAAGTCAAAAAATTGATAACAAGAGTAAAAGTTATCAAGCACACTTTTATTCATCCAAAGGTCAAATGTTGCAATGACAAAAGTTTTGAAATAACACAATCAAACTTTGATATAAGGGACAACAAACTTTTGAAGTGTGTGCTTTGTCATAAAAGGTAATTTATTTTCAGATTTAGGTTATGTGTGACGAAAACACTACTGACAGGGTCCTTTAAAAGCAAAATTGTTTCATCTATATGCTTTTAATTATGTTTAAAGGGAGGAATACTTTCACAACAAGTAACATAAGATCATCAATGAAAGGTTTTTATTCTTCTTTTGTTATTTTGTACTATGTGGTACTAGCCAAAAATGTAAAAATGGATCCTAGAATTATAACTTTTCAAATCTTGGAACTTTGCTTTTGAAAGAGATTTATTCTTGTAGAATGTTAGAGTGCAATTTCATTGAAATAAACACAATAATTGTCAAGATGCTCATGTTGAAAATGTTTTTTCATGACTGAGGTCCCATTTTTAATTTTATAAGAGACCTCTCAATTTTCAATTTTCAATCCAACATAATAGCACCCAAAGCAATTGAATGACACAAAATACAATGAAAAACTTGTTCTTTTTTGAGTGTCATGAACTCATCAACATTTGATGTGTAGAATGTCAAAAGAGTAAATCTTCGAGCTTGCTAAATCCAAAAGATTGAGTGTTGCCACAATGTAATTAGTCTTTTTCATTACACTTGACCTAAAACAAACTCATTTACTGTAGTACCAAATCTACCCGTGGACAAGGAAGTGACAACAACATTAGTTATTGAAGAGAGAAGTGCATCACCTTCTTGGGGTTGGGCTTCAATTGTAAGCTAAATTTGTCTAGCCTCTAACTCTTCAAAGTCTAAAGCTCCTCATGTGATGAAGGTTGTCGCTTGAAACTTGCAACCCTATATAAGATTGCAAAATCACAAAGTAACACTTGAAAACAACCGCAATTTTTGAATATAAATCAATTACACAATAACTATTTTGCTTTTGAATTGAAAACACATATAAACTCTCTTGAATTAAAAAGACACAACTCTCACAAAGTTTTTCACAATAGAATAACTTCCACAAAAGCTTGACAACAACACAACAATCATCACAACAAGTAGGCTAATAAAATGCTCACCTTTCATGTAGCGATGCTCACCTTGGAGTTGTTCCTTCATGCACTTGAATGCTAGTAGTTGCATATGGTAGTTCAAGAAAGAAAAGTTTCAAGATATATGTCGAGCCTAGAACATTGATGTCAAACTTGAATACAAAGGTGATTCACAACATCGAATGATTGTTAAAAAGGAAGCTACAATCGTGTAAAGCCATTGTGAGAGAAGGATGGGACAATGAGCAACACACAACAAGAGGGGTGGTTGATAGTTTATAGTGAGTGATGTAGTTAAGGTTTAGATCATACTTACCTCGAGTTCTTAAGTTGGATACACAAAAATACATGGTATTGGGTACAAATATGTCATGCATGTATTTAAAAATATGTATAAGGTACAAAATTTCAGATTTTCATACCCTGATAATGTGTACCATGTAGACATATCAATTTTTAGAAAATAAGTTAGAGTATATTACTTATGCTATTTATATTTGGTGGGTGATCTGGTATATACTTGCTTCATACTAGCCAAAAATCAATCTTGAGAACCAAGCTAATATGTTTAGAAGTAAATACCAAACCAACATTGGTTGGGACCACTGTTGGCCAGTTATTGCTTTTTTTCATAACCAGCAGGGTAGGTTGTTTTTTATTTGTTTACTGTTGGCCACATCGGGTATCAATATCATTTTTGTAAAAAATAGACCCGTCAGTTATCAATTTCATCGTCAAATTAGTACTATCAATTATGCATAAGGATCAGTTCTCAAATACCCACCTTCAGAACTGCTGATTATACTACCTAGGTGGGGTAGGTTATAGGGTTTATTTTATTCTTATTTCTGTTTTTTCTGTTTTGTATCATAAACATGTGTAGGGTTTTAGGGTTGGTAACCTACCTGGATGAAATTCCAATTGCCTGAGTAGGTTATTAAAATTTGAAAATTCAATACCTGACCTATAAGGGTATTTCTGGTTCTTGGAATGATATGTACCAGGCAGATATGTTATCTACCTGCTTAAGAATTCAATAATCAGCTGGAGGTTATCAATACCCGGGTGTTTTTCCTTAATAACCGACTAACACTGGTTGGAACTTGGAACCTTGTGACAGGCTATGGAAGAGATAGATGAAAGTATAACATCTAGTAGTACTTGTACTACATGTTTTTTTACTTTAGTAGAAGAGGGATGGACTAGGCTACATATTTCTTTTCTTTCAAAGCCAAGTCATTGCTGGTTACATGAAGGATGCTCCGAGCAAACAGCCTCATCATGAATGGCCATCTATTCCCATTGTCCTTAGTTAGACCCATGCATCAGGTTCTATTAGAAGACACTTATGTTGGTGCAATGAACTATTTGGAGCAGCCTTTTTTTCTGGCTAAATTTAGCTAGTTTGCTATTTATTTTTTCTAAATTGCAAAAAAAAAGTGTTTTTTGGGTGTTATAGTCACCAAAGTTCTACAGTTAATAAATAAATAAATATATTGCCAGATTTCCCTGTTGGGTTCTAGCATGTAGCCAAAAATGTGAAGGAATTATAATCCTTTTTGCTTTCAGATCCTGTTTATAGCTAAATTTGACTAAAATGTATTATGGTTGATCACCAAATTCAGCTACATCACAAATATGAAAAAAAAAACACACCTGAATTTTGGCGAGATTGGCTCAATGTTGTTAGAAATCAAGGCGCCAATTAAGAAATTTTTTCTTCAGAATCTTTGTTCTTACTCAATTTTATTATTAAACTCTACCTATTAAATTACCCTTGAGTTGAATTTCTTTTTATGAGATGACATGTGACATGGTGGTTTCCGGTGGATATTTTTGGTGGAAGGAATATGATGGAGAGCACCTTACCACTCATTCAAATTCTTGGGTGATTTCTTCAGATTTTAGCTTTTTTTGGGGCCAAATTCTGTACAAATTTTTTTTATAAACTTTTCCATCTTTATGCAGTGATTAGTCCATTTTGCAAATATAGCATCTGGAAAAGATCGCAGATGAAATGAAAGCTATGAAAAATGGCATCTAAGACAGTTGAAATCAAAGAAAGATCATGAATGAAGACAAAGGCAAAGAAAGATAACATCCAGGAAAATTAAAACTCATGAAAAACCAGGGATGAAATGAAGCAGAATTGTATCCAAGAAAGTTGGAAATCCATGGAAAAAACCTCAATGAAAATGTCATGAATGATGAAAAAATGGATGATATGTGAAAACCCATTGTTTCTTTTTCAAAATGGCCAAATACCAATGATTTTTTTTGGTTTTTTAGGTCGACAAATTTGGAAAAAAATATTTATAAAAAAAATCACCAGCTTCTACATTAAGCTTCAGCAGGTAGCCTAAAATATAAAAGGATATTTACATTTTTCTACTTTCATATTTTTTTCATATAGCCAGAGATGGCTAAATTGTCTTGGGCTCTTCCGGCCTTGTCTAATGACTGCTTGCCTGGCAGAACTCACCACCAAGGACCCGATCACTAGTACAAAAATGACCCTATTTCAAAGAAAGAAAAATTCGGATTTGAAATTGCAAATTTTGAACACTAGGAGGAGATCTCATAATCTTACTAGTGTTAAAATGCTCTATTCAAAGGGGGAAAGATTTGCATGTGTGTGAGAGAGAAGATTTGGAAACAGGACTTGGTTCATTGAATCTCCCAACCTATCCAAGACAAAGAAACAATTGATAGATAACCGTATGGGAATATTTCTGAGAAAGGGCAGGATCTGGACTACATTCAATGAATGCAGTCATCACTAGGAACCCATAAACAAGACCCATGGGGGATTGATTGTTCCTGCTGATGATACCACAAATGATTTTGCCCATTAGATGATAAATGAATTTTACACACAGAACACATCCATGGGCAAATCCATGCATGTGGGACACTAGAGAAAGGGGATGAGTTTTCTCTAGATGAAAAGTTAGGGTTTGGAGTCTCAGAGTTGGGCAGCATACAGATAGTGTTGAAGTGTGGTTTTCAACAGTGTTGGGCGGTTATTTCATTTTAAAAATTAAACATCTGATTATTATCTTTTGAAAATTTAGAAAATCAAAGAATCTCCACTCAAAGTGGTTTTTAAAAATAAAATTGGAATCGAAGAACCTTTGGTTTCATTTTTTGGGAATATGGTAAACAAACCAGCAGTTTCATAAAAAGGTTATTTGATCAGTTCTAGATTTTTGAGAACCATGGTTCTATAACAGAAGTGACTCTGGAGTTCCATGGTTGTGTTTACATAGGAAAAGAACCACCCTGAGAACCACTGGTTAATTTGGTGCCATTTTTAACAACTTCCCAACAATGGTTTTCAACACCTAAAATTGAGTTCATGTACAAACTACCAGAAATTTTTCAAAACTGGCGCGGTTACCCTACCATACTGTGAAAAACCCAATCCCATTCCCCATCTGCTTTTTGTATCTCTTTCACAGTTAAGGTGCATTCACACTTGGTGTTAAGGACTCTAGAATTAAGTCCCCTAACACACCAAGCTAGTCATTTAGAACCTAAACCTATTTACCACGAAGATTTTATGTTAAGTTAACATTCACTTAATATTAAATAATCAACCACTCAACATTGGGTGCCACCGAAGATGCCACCTAGATTTTCAATTAACACTGACTTAACATTAGGTGTGAATGCACCTTTAGTTATCTGTTTACGTACAGGTTCACTTTTGTGTTCACACTGCACAACAAGTCTACTGCTAACTTTTCTTTTTTCCAAATGCCATAAAACTTCTTTTCACTCATTTGTCACAAAAGAAAAAGTAACTTAATTACCTATTGTCTCCTTCAAAAGAAGCTTTTGCACCATCACATCCAATGGTGATTGATGGTTTATGACATACTTGTCATATTCTTGGTTGTGACTATTTGGCATTTCGGCTCTTTTTATGTAAATTTTCATTTATATTCAGGTCAAGACATGTCTACCCTATCTAAATTCACATCAATATGTGATGACCTTCGGTGATTATAGAACTTTTTAGAAATAATAAATGGACCATAAATATTTAAGACTTAACATTTTGGCCAAACTCTTCGAAACATTTAACACACATATAAAATATGAATTCTCTCCTAAGGAGCATCTCTGAACAATTTTGTCATGATACATGAGATGCTGAATATGCATCACTAATGCTCTACATAGCTGTGCAAATCCTCTAACAGGCTTGTAAGACCCGTAAAAGGCTATTCAAACCATCTCCCTACCAGCCCATGCCTCCTCTGAATAGCTTTCCCTCAAACTACAGGATGAGAAATAACCAAGGGAGGCTCATAGGAATGTTTTCTGTTACTGCAGGCAACTGTGAATACGTTAAGACAACAATAGCAAGAAAACAATGGTAGGACAAAGATTTCAACTTGAACTTAGATTGTGCAACCCACCCAATAGTGCACAGTATATACCTCTTGTGTCACTTTTGTCCACAGTTTGTGGGACAAGTTAGTGCCTGCAGGGTATATTTACCTCAAGTGGTTCTGATCATACATTCACACTACAAATGAGGTTTACCAACACAGAGTAAGAAAAGCTGCTCGAAGACTTCAATTCCATCTCCAGATTCACAAATGAGATTGAGATTTTACTACCCAGAAGTTTGAATCAAGACTGATGATGAAGAACAATGTCAGATCACAAAGACCCACCAGGAGTTGTGTCACAGAAGCAAGATGAAGCTGATCCTGATGGGGTGGTTCAGGCATCTAACTTGTTGTCCAATCTATTGGTTGTTCTGCATCATCTGACAACAGATCACAACCATGTGACTGTCAAGGAGATTGTCACCAAGACAATCCAGTACTTGGCAACCACCTGAAGTGAATCTCAGAAATGGGCTCCTCCACTTGAAGGGTAAGATGCAAGCTTGAAAGTGGCTAGTCTCACAAGCAACAAAAGCCTGAGCAAGGTGAAGTGAAGACATGTAAGATTAAAAAAACTTAGGGTACCAAGCAATTAATTGGAGACCATTGAATTGCATTCAGCAAGTGATATTAGTTCACAGTTACAGGTTTCAAGTGAGGGTACAAGGGTCAAGACTTTAGGTCATCTTCAGAGAGAGACAAAAAGAAACTCCAAAACAAAATGCACCATGACTCGGACAGTGAGACTAATCTTCTGTTTGTATGGGTTGTTACACTCAAATCTGCACTTATATTTGAACTATGCAGATAACATGACCCACTTCTTCAGGCACTCACATTCATCTGCAAAATTCAAATGCAGCAATGAGGAGAGATAGTAGCACTTTTAATGCCTCACAACAAACAAACAGAAAATTCACGAGGGAAATAATCTGTAACTAACTGCTAACCTGTTTCCTCCAAGAGTAGAACAAAAATTCCTGGGGGCAAAAATTGCAGCTGATAACATACCCTACAGTTTTTCTTGTATAGCACAAATTGGTTAGAAGCTTTTATGCACAGCAACAGCCCAAAAAGAGCATGCACCTCTCTTCACAATGTTGATTCCCTGTTCTTGATAGCCATCCAATGCCAAAAGGGGAAAATGAACCCAGCCTCTGCCTAAAGTTTCTGCATTTATGGAGTGTGGAGCCCCCTCGGGAGATGACGTGCTGATTTGAGCAATCAGGACCTGTCAAAGGTGCTGCACGGACATCAGCCAAACCAACTATGGGACTAGGGGAAGTACTTTGGGGTGCCAAAGGCCCTGCAAATCTTGAATTCAATATGTGATGTGGCAAACCTGAAGCTTCTCCCAACACCATAGACAGGCTTGTCTTCATTCAAGGCAAAGTTCCAGCAGCAGTGGTTGAAGGACCTATAGGGCTAAGCATGGATGCTGACCCCATGGCTGCTGATATCCCATACAGAAACCGTGGACTCTTTCTCCCCAGTTTTGTGTCCTCAACAGTGATCAGTTGACTGCCTTACACAAGTGGCCCAGGAACCACTGGTGGATTGGTTAATCCTTGGACAAGTGGCTGCTGTGCCAAATGTGTGGAGTCAGGAACATTTGAGCTTCCCAAGCTGGCATTGTGGCCAGTTTTTCTCTGGGGCCTGGGATAGTAGGGCAACTGTATTTTGCCGAGCTGAAGAGGTGGAGGGATGGGAAGGCCTGGATGCAGATCCAGTTGGAGGAATTAACAGTGGCAATGATGCTGGTTGCTGGTCTCTTGCTGCCACTGAGTGCCCTCCTGAATCAGTAACATTATTGTTGCCTGAGCTCTTCCTGGCTTCTGAATCCACCACTTCACGATGTCCATCTCACAAGCCCACACACACACACACACACACACACAAGGCAATGCAAACAATTCTTCACATTCTCAAGTGCTCTGTTCTGGATAAAGAACTCTGATGAGTGCTAATGTTAATTTAGCACTGGACATGCTCAAGGACGCTGAGCAAAAGGTCTCAAGAATTCTATATATCATGTGACATTCCTGAACACTGACAGCAGTATAAGTACATGAGCTAGTGGATAAAGACCAGAATTGTAACCATTTCTCGTCACAGCAGGCCAGAAGCACCAGAGAAAGTTATGATTCACTGTCAGACATGAGTTCCCTGATCCCCTGGCAGTATCTATATGGACTAGGAGAATACTTGAGGTAACAAAACTATTATGTCTCAATACATTCTACTCAAAGAACCCATAAATTTGAGCTCATTTCCTCTGTTGAAGAACTTTGTCATCTAGAAGACATGCTTTAAAGTGCAGCTCATGACTCAAATTGCAACAAAAAATTGGGAGTAGGTCATGTTTCATAGCATCAAACATAACCTCTTCACAAATCCTCCTGAAACATCTCTGTTTTACCTCAGTTCCTATCTCTTTTGGTGCTTCTGTGGTTTTATCAACCTGCTCTTCACTGTCCTCATCCTGGTTGCACAAAGTCATGAACCAGTTAGTGTATTGCTCATTGAAAACGTGATATTTTCCTTATATAACATCCAAAAGGAAGCAAGACTAAAATCATTTCAAATAGGAGTTTTCCTTCATGCTCACCACAACTGCATGGCTGTATCTTCCTCCTGCTTCATATTTACTGAGCAAACTGGGCTTGGTGTTGCAGTAGAAAATAAGACCTGGGGAATGCAGTTTCACTAACTGCTGCATCATTATGGCAGAGGCAGTGATCACCCTCTTCTGAGTCAGAATCAGACATTTCACTATCCCACACATGGCCCTTGCGACGTACGGTGACCAAAAGGAGCCCTAAAGTGGAAAAGGGTTGCCCCTGTACTGCCCTAAAACGGCAGTTGAAAGAAAACAGTCACTTTCATGAGCACACTAACCATCTGGTGCTCAGAATGGCATCTTGTTTTGTTTTGTGTGTTTTATGTTTGCATTCAAGGAGGAAGTAGAAGGCGGGCGCTCTGTTTCTCCTGATTTAGGGTGTGAGCTTGCAAGTTCATCTTTGTTGTTTTTTGGTTCTGCATGAAGCCTTTGGTGAAGGTAACTCCAATTGGCGTTTGGGATTTTGGAAGGATGAGGAGCCACACATATAGAACGCGAGCAGTTTTGCAAGTGGATCATCTTTGGAGTTGGAGAGCAGAGCTAAGTGATCATACGTTCTGGTTGTTAGATGATGTTAGGATGGGTGTTCTGTTGATTAATCAATGGTCGCTATCTTCCTTCCGCCGCATTAGTAGTTGCTAGGATGATGTGTTATGTGTGTAGAAAGCAATTTGAGAGGTTGGTGCCAAGAGCTGATGAAAACTCCAAGTGGTTTGAGCTGTAGGGGAATGTATGTATTGGGATTTGAAGCTTTTTGTAGTGTGGGTGATCCTATTGCACATTGATAAATTTGGAGCTGGGGGATAATGGGATGCTGGGCATGAGAAACCTTTAAGGGTATCCTATATGGGGAGGAGAATAGAGACTTGGAATTTAGGTTGGGATTGCATACTTTGAAAACCTGTCATCCAACTTTAGTTGTAGGAAGCTTTTTACTCACTCTAGTAGTGGTTCATAGGAACCTAGCGAATTGCATCCAATTTGAAGCCATACACCACAAGCTGAAACTTTAGAAGAAACTTGTTTTGTTGTAGTGGGAACAAATACTAGCCCTTGTTGTAGAGCAAAAATCACAATGCATACATCAAAGGTGGGATTTAGCAACTCAAATGGACTGATGGAACATTGAATGACTTGATCTTGGCTAAACCTCATTTAATTATACACAATAGATGTTTGTGTATGGTCAACACATGATTTAATTATTGATTAGGAAGGATTAGGTTTGGGTTCAAAAGAACCTACAGTTGGGTGTAGTTTTAGGTTTTGATACATCAAAATATCAAGTTTTGGGACCCAGTTTGTAATGTTCTAAGAACTTTGGTAGTTTATAAGAATCTATAACATGTCTTGCTATTTTTGTGGGCACACTCTCTTTTGGCCATAATACTTCCATTTCCTCGTCCTCTTGCATTTTCCACAACCATGAATTCCTCCACATATTGGTTGACAAAATCTACAAATTTAACATTTAGCCTTGATATTATAAGTTGACAAACAAGATTGGTAAAAATGAAATTTAATCCTTGCAGAATTATTTCACACTACTATAACAACATATTTGCATTACAATATGCATACATTCACAATTTCTAGCTTGATTTTAAACATACTTGACTCTATAGTTTATTAAAACACCATATTCATGGTTATTTCATATAACTAGAATTTGCACTTCAAAGTACAATGTCAAAAAATCCAAAGACAAAGTTACAATTCATTTCATCATATTCTAATACTATAGCAAATTCACACAACAATTTAAACATAGAAATCCCTACAGAAGTTTATAGTTTTTTATTTTATTACAAACTGCATCAGAATTACAATAGAATTCCATGTTTTGTTGAAAAAAAATGAAAACAACAAATAAAATTTGTGGTATATCCAAAATAGAATTTGTAGTCTTCTACTACAGAATACCTACAACTCCCCTTACTCTTCCCAAAATTGTGTGTTTAATAATCCCCTTTCCTTTTTTTTAGAACTCCCCCTTTTGGGTAATCCCAAGTCACATCATCATGGTTCCAGAAACAATAAGAATTCAAAATTCAAACTAACAATGTTCCATGATCAATCCCTATCCAAATTCCTTGTTCATCCAAACCATGTATTTATCCTACCCCCTTAACATTACCCCCTCTATACTTTGGAAAATGACAAAAAATGAAATGAATGTATTTTACAACATTTTAAGCATTTGTTTGCTCCATCACAGTCTTTGTAGCCTTAACTTGTTCAGCAACCAATGGTTTTGTACCCACCTCTAGCTCTACAATTCTGACCTCCTTCTCCACTAATTTAGTCTATGGTTCTATTTCCAAGGGTTGTATCTTAGATACCTCTTCTTTTATTGCTGGAACAAACTCCAGCTACTTTTGTTCTTGAGTTATTTGTGTTTCTTTCTCTTCCTAGCCCCCTCCCCTAAGGTCTTATGGTTTCTTTATCTATACTTCCTCCTCTTAAATTGTTTCTTGTTTGAGGTTTTGTGGTTCTTCATTCTGCACTTCCTCCTCTTGAACTATTCCACTAAGCCTTGTTTCAGCCTCCTCATCCTTGTTTGATGCCTCTGTACTTGTTGGACTACCATAGACAAAATCTGGAAAATTCTTTTGATAAACTTCGAACTTGTACCTCAAAATTCTTTCGTTAGCTCTATGTTGAGTTAAATTCTTTTCTGATTCCTTTGTAAAATATTCCTCTACAACCTCCCACTATTCCTTAGATTCTATTGGAGAATCCTTCATCTTGTTCTTTGTCCTCATTAGGGTATTATATTGTAACATCTATTCATAATCTTTTAGCCTTTTCTTAACACCAGCTGGGTCCATATTCTTCCCCTATTTTTATGCAATCTTCAATTGTGCTTGTAAGTGTTGCAAATTTATCTAATATTCCTTTTCTTCCATCAACTTCTTTCTTTCTAACTCTGCTATCTTTCTTTTAAGTTCTTTAAATTATAGCAAAGATGCATTCTTTAGATTCACCAATTCCAAATCTATCAAAACATTTTCTTTCTCCTTCTTTTCCTTAGTCAGTGCTTTCACCTGACTACTCAAAACCTTTTGTTGTTGTTTATGAAGAACTAATGCCTTTATCCATTTTTTCTCTATGGTTTCCTAAATTTCAGCCTTTTTCTTTAAATCATGTAATTCTTCATCCTATGATTTCAGTTGTGTTGTGCTACCTTTGAGCTCCTCATTTTCATCCTATAGTTTCTTAATGAACATTTTAATTTTTTGTTCAACCTCTACCTTGTTTTTCTTCCAAATTTCCACATTATGTTTATACCCCTTCTATAAGTCTTTTTCCTTATCCAATTCCTCCTATAGTATCGCCTTCTCCTTCTCCCTTATGGCCAATCTATTCTTTAGATTGCTCGCCTCCAGATTCAAATTCCCCATATTTAAATTTACAATTGCCATAGTTTGAAATAATTCAGATGCCTTCTATGCTTGCATTACTTTTACAACTATGTTTTATGTAGACTTTAGTGTATTTGTCTGTGTTGTAGGATTTTGTAAATGCTCCCATCTTTTGCACCAATTTCCTCCCCAATTCAAATTCAAATGGAAGTCCTTTTATAAATCCTAGTCTATTAATTGATACTTGTAGTTTTGATGGCCTGAACTCTTCTAAAGAAGGCTCTGTCTCCACTTTTTCTGTTTATAGTCTAATAACATATAAACCTTTTCTATGTTTGCTATTGTTATTGTTGCAAATGTTGTTGTAAATGTTGGAAATGTTGTGGACCTCCAATGGTTCATCCAATTTTCATTTATATCCCCATCAAAGTGCAAATGTTCTTAACCCTCTAGAAACCTTGTATCATGTTCCCTCTTAACTTCTTGCTCCTAATCTTTTAGTTGTTTCTCCTATGGAGATGTCATCTTATAGTACCTCCTGCTTCTATTCCTTTAGTTGTCTCTCCTATGGAGATGTCACCTATGGTACCTATACAAAATGTCTGGTTAACTATACCATTGTTGGTACTGCTTATACCATTATTGGCACTGCAAATGGTTCCACTCTACCCCTTGTCATTTTTCATGCCCTTGCTTTAGTGCTCTCCTATTCCCTCTTCACTCTTGAGCTTGAGGCTCTTCTTTCCTCAACTCTATTTTTTTTCTTAAGAGCACTTATTAATGAATTTATTGCAACCTTCTTTTTATTTTCCAGTGTTGTTTACATCTCCTCCTTAGTTCTTTTCACCTTGGCTACTGGTTTTTGTGGATTTTCCTTTTGATGCACAAACAGATATTGAAAGACTTTTGCTAATATCAAGGTAGATTGACATGCATCTTTCTTATCCCCCTTATTCTCCTTAACATACTTATACCACTAATCTAATTCATTACACAGACTATTGAATATAATATGTGCCTAATCTACTTCTACCTTTTTTTTGCTTTCACCAATGTAATAGTATACTTGTTGTTAAAATATTATACCTTCTCCCTTTGATAAATAACATATATAATTGTAAGATATTTGATAGAGTATGGCAGACTTGGACTCTTTACATTCCACTAATTTGTAGAAAAATTTGTAGGTGCAAGTTTATAACTCTATAATGCCTAGATTACTAATGACTTACTGACCTACCCTTTAAGGTCTTTTATGTACCCTTCTGCACATATTCCAAAAACATCTATAATCAATTGTTTACTAATGACATACACCTTATCCTTATGCCCAAAAACAATATCTACACCCTTAATCAAAAATATGTTCAAAAATTCCAACATGACGCGCTCCCAAGTCACGGGGTGAAACCCACTTGAGGGTTTCACAAAATCAAGTTGCGGAAAGTTGAGACTTGGAGGCACGCTCCCGGCTTCCAACTCTAGAAAGGGGTAGAGGGTCAAGTTGGGAGCCCCGGGATTAGACTAGGAAGAAGGTTTAGTAGATCAAGCATGAATCTGCATCAAAACAAACCACCCACGTGGTTAGTTCACATTCCGGGACCCCTTTGGGTGTTGGGACTTGCCACGGGCACTTGGACACACAAGACT